>JAEEGK010004781.1_pt1 | contig 33001 bp, 18 predicted proteins | sample 8958771 | NCBI WGS metagenome assembly JAEEGK01 (sample SAMN16246547, study PRJNA631951) | gut metagenome | biome: gut microbiome; feature: rumen; material: SC-attached | host: Bos | place: Iran: Karaj | collected 2018-10 | reverse complement strand
TGGTCCTGGCGCTGCTGGTCTTCGATTTCCGGATGGTCTTCATGCCCAATGCGATGATGAACATCCTGTTCCCGCCGGTGCTGCTGGTGTTCCTGGTCTGGCAGTTGCTGGTCTGCCTGCGGGTGTCCCCGCGGCTGCGGGATAGCGACCGGGTAACCGGTTGGCTCTCTTTCCTGGTGATCCTCGTATCCCTTGGCATGTCCTTGTTCGGCTACATTTTCCTGGCCCTGATCGTGCTGCTGTGGTGGTTCTTCCAGCTGGCCTGCATCGAGACGCTGGTTGCCGTCTATACCCAGGTCAACCTCTACCGGGACAACCGGATGAAGCAGCGGGTGGACGAATACCGCAAGAAGGTAAATTATGTCACGGGTCCCGAACGGGAGAAGCTCCTGCTGCCCGCTACCTGGTTCTACGACCTGCTCCGGATGACGCTGATCCCGGTCCTGACCCTGATGTCGATCCCGTTCTGCATCCGGATGGCGTTGGGTGTCTTCGATTTCTCGGACATGTACCAGGATTTTTTCAGGGGCTCTATCGTCCACCTGACCAATGCTTCCGGGGGAGATATCCTCAATATCTCCTTCTATCGCATCGTGATGGTGCTGGGACTCTATTTCTTGTTCCGGTACATCAACTATGCGGCGCGCGGGCTCTTCATGATCCTGAGCTATAAGGCGTTCCTGAACAAGACGGGACGCCGGGTCGTGCGCAGCAACGAGATCAACCTGTCCCTGGGCAACAGCATCGTCAGTGTGGTGGTGTGGTTCGTCTATATCGTCATCGTGGTGCTGATGCTCCGGATCCCGACCGGATCGCTTTCGCTGGTCGCCGGCGGTCTGTCCGCCGGTATCGGTCTGGCCATGAAGGACGTGCTCAACAACTTCATCTACGGCATCCAGCTGATGTCCGGCCGCCTGCGGGTCGGGGACTGGATCGAGTGCGACGGCGTCCGCGGACGCGTCTCCTCGATCAACTACCAGAGCACGCAGATCGAGACGATCGAGGGTGCCACGATGTCCTTCCTCAACGCCACCCTCTTCGCCAAGAATTTCACCAACCTCACGCGCAACAACTCCTACGAGTTCCTCAAGATCGTCGTGGGCGTGGCCTATGGTACGGACGTGCAGCACGTGCGCGAGATCCTCGAGGAGGCCACACAGGTCCTGCGGACCAAGGATTCCTATGGCCGGGAAGTCGTGGAGCCGCGCAAGGGTATCTACGTGGTGTTCAATAACTTCGGTGACAGTTCCGTGGAGATTGCCGTCAAGCAGTACGTGCTTGTGCCCGAGCGCATCGGCTATATCGACCGTGCCAAGGAGGTGATCTACAAGGCCCTCAACGACAACGGCATCCAGATCCCGTTCCCGCAGCGCGACATCCACATCGTGACCGGCGGCGAGTAGTCGCACGGCGGGGAATTGCCGGATTATTTGTATTTTTGCAGAACCACATATGCAATCCGCAACATGAAACGCGTACTTGTAACCCTGTTTTTCCTGCTGGCCGTCTTTGCCACCCAGGCGCAGCCGCTGCTGCGCAGCCAGTGGGAAGGCGCCCGGGTAGCCTTCCTGGGCGATTCCATCACCGATGCCCGCCAGATCGGCACCACCAACGACGTCTACTGGCACAACCTCGTCGACATCCTCGGCATCGAACCCTACGTCTATGGCATCAGCGGCCACCGGATGAACCAGATCGTCGGCCAGGGCGAACGCCTGGAGCGTGAGCATGGCCAGGACGTGGATGCCATCATCGTGTTCATCGGCACCAACGACTTCAACGGCAACATCCCCGTGGGGGAGTGGTACACCTATTCGATGGAGAAGACCATCGACGACGGACCGGAGGAAGTGGAGCGAAAGCACCGCGAACTCGTCTATGACGATGCTACCTTCAAGGGACGCGCCAACACCACGCTCCGCTGGCTCAAGACGCACTATCCGGACAAGCAGATCATCTTCCTGACACCGATCCACCGCGGCTACGCCAAGTTCAACGACAAGAACATCCAGCCGCCCGAGTCGTTCGCCAACGACAACGGCTACTTCATCGACGACTACATCCAGGCTGTCCGGGAGATCGCTGACGTCTGGGCTGTCCCGGTGATCGACCTCGCGGCCATCAGCGGCCTGTATCCGATGCTGGACGAGCACGCGCACTATTTCCGCAATGCGGACACCGACCGGCTGCACCCCAATACCACCGGCCATCTCCGCATGGCCTGGGCCATCGCCTACCAGCTGCTCGGCTATCCCGCGCGTTTCCTCCCCATTCCCGAAGACAATACCAAAACCAATGTCTACTGATATGATGAAGAGATTTTTAACCGTAACGATCCTGCTGGCAGCCGCGTTGTCCCTGCAGGCCAAAGTGTACAACGTGCGTGATTTCGGCGCGGCCGGCGACGGCGTCCAGATCGACTCGCCCGCCATCAACGCCGCCATCGAGGCCGCTGCCGCCAAGGGCGGCGGGGTGATCTATTTCCCTGCCGGCATCTACAGCAGCTACTCCATCCGCCTCAAGGACAACATCACCCTCCGCCTGGACGAGGGTGCCGTCATCAAGGCCGCCAAGCCCACGGCAGAGCAGGGCTACGACATCGCCGAGCCCAACGAATGGGACATGTACCAGGATTTCGGCCACAGCCACTGGAAGAATTCCCTGATCTGGGGCATCGGCCTGAAGAACCTCAAGTTCGAAGGCAAGGGCCTGATCGACGGCACGGACGCCCTCTCCCGCGGCCTGGGCCGCCAGGGCCCCATCGCCGAGGCCAACAAGGCCATCGCCCTCAAGGAGTGCAAGAACGTGACCATCAAGGGGATCAGCCTGCTGAACAGTGGCCACTTCTCCCTGCTGCTCACGGGCGTGGACAACCTGGTGATTGACCATGTCCTTTGCGATACCAACCGCGATGCTTTCGACATCGACTGCTGCGCCAACGTCAAGATCACAAACTGCACCGTCAACTCGCTCAACGACGACGGCATCGTGCTCAAGTCCTCCTATGGCCTGGGCCGCCCCAAGGCCACGGAGAACGTCCTGATCAAGGACTGCACCGTGTCCGGCTATGACCCCGGCACCGTCTATTACGGGACCTTCGGCACCACGATCACGGCCGCCCCGGACCGTGACGGCCCCACCGGGCGCGTCAAGTTCGGCACCGAGAGCAACGGCGGTTTCAAGAACATCCGCATCGAGAACATCACCTTCAAGCGCTGCCGCGGCCTCGCGCTCGAGACCGTGGACGGAGCCCTGATCGAGAACATCAAGGTCAAGCACCTGCGCATGGACGACATCTGGAACTCCCCGATCTACATCCGTATCGGTGACCGCATGCGCGGCCCGAAGGAGCTCCCTGCTTCCGTGGCCCGCAACATCGAGATCTCCGACGTGGTCGTGACCAACTGCGACGCACGCTATGCGCTGCTGATTGTCGGCCTGCCCGACAGTCCGGTGCAGAACGTGACCCTCCGGGATGTCCACATCCAGTACAAGGGTGGGCTCACCAAGGAGGACGTCCGCCTGCAGCGCGGCGCCAATTCCTTCTTCTTCGGCCGCAACAGCGGTTATCCCGAGCCTTCTGCACACGGTATCCAGCCGGTCTGGGGCCTGTCCATGCAGCACGCCCGGAACATCAGGTTCCAGAACGTGACCATGGAGCTGATGCAGCCGGACGAGCGCGAGAAGATATTCCTCGACGATGTCGAGGGATTCGTGTGGGAGTAGTCCTCCTACTCCTTCAGGTTCTTGACGAAGGCCGAAGGTGAGATATTGAACTGCTTCTGGAAGCTTGTGGCGAAATATGAAGGTGAGGAGAAGCCCACCATGTAGGCCACCTCGTTGATCCTGTATTTCTGCGAAGACAGCATCTCTGCCGCCTGCTTCAGGCGGCAGAGCCGTATATACTCGTTGATGTTGAGGCCGGTGTTGGCCTTGACCTTGCGGTAGAGCGTGGACTTGCTGGTGCCGATCAGGCTGGTGAGCGTCTCGATGCTGAGGTCCTGTTCGGCCATATGCTTCATCACGATGCCGTGGAGCTTGTCCATGAACTCCTCGTCGATCTTGCTGCTGTTGACGCTGTTGAAATGCGTCAGCGGGGAGTTGGTGAACTGCTTGTAGGAGATCTCCCGGTTCTTGAACAGGTTGGCGATGCTGGCGCGGAGCAGCTCGACCGGGAACGGTTTCTCGATATAGCCGTCGGCGCCGACCTCAAGGGTCTGCAGACGCGTTTCCATACCGACGGCAGCCGTGAGCAACAGGACGGGGAGGTGGCTGTACTCCATGTTGGTCTTGACGTAGTTGCAGAGCTGGCAGCCGTCCATGACCGGCATCATGATGTCACTGACCACCAGGTCCACACGCTCTTTCTGGAGTTGCTCGATGGCGTCCTGGCCGTTGACGGCCGTGACGACATTGTAGTCGTCGGACAGCTCGCGGGCGAGATAGTTGCGCATCTCGGCGGAGTCTTCCACGACCAGCAGCGTGTGGCGGCTGCTGTCTCGTTCGGCGGCCGCTTCTAGCTCGCGGTCAGCGGACGGGACGCTCTCGTCCACGATGATGGGCGCATGCTGTTTGACGGGGAGTTCAAGCACAAACGAGTTGCAGTCGCGTTCGTTGGTGTCCAAATAGAGCTGTCCGCCGTGGACCTCCGCCAGCGAACGGGCGAAAGGAAGGCCGAGTCCGGTGCCCTTGCTCTTGTGGGAGTCGCCGACCTGGTAGAATACCTCGAAGATCTTCTCGGCTTCCTTGGTGGGAATCAGGGCGCCGTTGCTGTCCACCCGTACCACGGCCATCGTGCCGTCCTGGGAGGGTTTCAGGGAGATCTTGATCAGGTCCTTGGTATACTTGACGCCGTTGGACATCAGGTTGCCCAGGATCTTGATGACGGAGTCGCGCACGCACATCACCTCGAACGGCCCTTCCGGAATATCCGTTACGATCTTGATCTTCTGTTCGGAAGCCATCTGCTCGAAGCGGGCGCAGACTGTCCGGACGATTTCCGTGAGGTCCTGCTTGACGAAGACGGGACGGATCTCGTTCTTTTCCATCTTGCGCAGGTCGAGCAGCTGGTTGGTCAGGGTGAGCAGGCGGTCGGTGTTGGCCTGGATGGTGAGCAGGTCCTTCTCCGACTTGGGCGTGTATTCCTTTTCGGCGATCAGCTTGTCCAGCGGCATCTTGATCAGTGAGAGCGGCGTGCGGATTTCGTGGGTGATGTTGGTGAAGAAGTTGATCTTGGCGTCGTAGATCTCTTTCTGCTTCTGGGCCTCGACACGGGACAGATGACGGGCGCGGTCGCGCCGGCGTTTCTGCTCGAGCTGGTAGATGAAGAAGGCGATCATGCCGGCCAGGATCAGTCCGTAAAGGATCTTGGCAGCCGTGCTCCACAAGGCGGGAGGGAGGATGTCGAAAGCCAGCTGCGCTTTTGAAATCGGGGTGTCCGAGCCCTGGATGCCGACGTTGAAAACATAGTGGCCGGGCTGGAGGCCGGAGAGGTTGACCTTGTTGTCCCGGGTGACGGACGAAAGCACGGTGCGGCGGCCGCGGTGCAGCGTGTATGCATAGGAGACCTGCTGGAGGATGGAGAAGTTCGGGGCGGCGAAACTGATGGATACCTGGTTGGCATCCCGGCTCTTGATGCGGATCCGGCCGGTCATGATCGTGGATTTGCCCTTCTCGTGCAGGCGGACCGTCCCGTCCTCGCCGGTAGCCTCGATATTGGTGATGTAGAGGTGGTAGCTCTGCACGGAACGTTTCATCTTGGCAGGCGAGAAGGTCACCAGCCCGTTGGTGTTGCCCATGTAGATGACGCCGTTGCGGGTAGTGGCAGCGGCGGCGTAGGAGAACTGGGCTCCCATGATCTGCTGCCGGTCGAAGAGGAAATCGTGTACGGTAAGCGTCTCGCCGTCGATGCGCACGATGCCTCGGGTGGTGGATACCCAGAGCAGTCCGTCTTCGTCTTCGGCGACGGCACAGGTGACGTTGTTGGTCAGGCCATTGGCCCGCGTGATGGAATGCAGGCGGAGGTTGGACAGGTTGGGTTCGGGATCCGTGTAGCAGATACCTCCACCCTCCGTTGTGATCCATATCCGTTTCCGGCTGTCCTCGAAGCAGGAGGTGATGCGGTCGGCGGTGAGCCCGCGGCCGGCGGATTCGGTGGTCAGGTGCGCGAGCACGTTGCCGTCGCTGTCGCAGCAGACCAGGCCGTTGCCATAGGTGCCGACCCACAGGATCCCGCGGCTGTCCTCGAAGAGGCTGTGGACATAGCGGCCCTGGAGGACGGGTGTCTGGATGAAACTGCCCTGGTCCGGATCGTACACATAGAGCCCGCTCATGGCGCCGGCGTAGATGAGCCCGCCGGCAGTCCTCAGTCCGCAGCCGGAGGAGCCGGGCAGGTCAAAGTGCCTGCGGATCGCCGCATTCGACTGGCTGACCAGATAGACACCCCCGCCGAAAGTGAAAACCCAGAGGTCATTGCCGTCGATGGCCAGGCCCTGCATGTTGAGGTCCGGAACAAGTTCATACGCCTGGCCGCTGCGCAGGGAGACGGACAGGCGGTTCAACCCGCCGTCCTCGGTGCAGAACCAGATATTGCCCTCGGCATCCGGCGCGATCGCACGGACGATCGACCCTTTCATCGAGCGCCCGCTCGGGTTGGGGTAGTAGATGGTGAACTCATCCTGCTTGTCCTGCCAGATATTGAGCCCGTTGTAGTAGGTGCCGATCCAGACGTTGCCGGATTTGTCCTTGTTGAGGCTGGTGATGTAGTTGGCGGACAGGGAGTGCGGGTCTCCGGGCATGTTGCGGATTTCCGCCACTTCGCCGCTTCCGGGCTGGGTGACGAACACGCCGTCGTTGGTGCCGATCCAGTATTCGTCCCGGCTCCGCTCCAGGATGTGGCGGATGCTGCGGGTCGAGTCATGGAACACGGTCGTGTAAGTCAGGTTGACGGTCTCGACCAGGAGGACCTTCCCGTCCGGCGTGGAGGCCAGCAGGTGCCCGTCTTCAGCGGCCTGGATGTTGTCCAGCCGCTCAGGGAAGGAACGCTGCTCGAAGTTGTCCCTGCGTTTGTCGTAGGACCAGAGCGAGCCGTCCGGCAGGATCACCCAAACGGTGTCGTAGGAGTCGATGGCAATCTTGGAGGGGCTGGTGCCGGCGAAGGTGTATTCCTTGATCTCACCGGTCTCCTTGAGGTAACGGAAGAGCCGGTCCCCGGCGAACCAGACGCTTCCTTTGAGGTCCGGCTGCAAATCGAAGATAAGGCTCGTTCCCAGCTTGCCCAGGGACTCGGTCTCGCCCGTGGTCGGGTCGAAACAACCTATTCCGTCTGAGGTGGAAAACCACAGGCGGCCGTCCTCATCCTCGCTGATATCCATGCTCGCGAGCGTGGTCATGTCCGTGTTCGCGAGTGCGCCCGGCTTGCGGAAATCATAGCCGTCGAAGCTGCAAAGCCCGTCCCGGGTGCCGATCCAGACGAATCCGTAGCGGTCCTGGAAAGTGCAGTGGATGGTATTGGAGGGCAGTCCTTCGTAGGTCGTATAATGCTCGAAATAATAATAAGGAGCGGCCTGCAGCGACCCGCTAAGGGCCGTCGCGAACAGCAGGAAAGTGCAGAAAAAGCGTCTCATCGATGTCTTTTGTTTCAAGATGCAAGTTAGCAATTAGTTCTTTAATTTTTAAGTCAATCCCTTTTGAAATGTTTTCATTTTCCGCTATGTAAAACCCGCGAATCCAAAAAGGTCGAAAAATGATTGCAATTGGTCAGCGATTGAAATACCTATTATTAAAAGAAAAATAATTTTGTGCTGTCGCAAGACAACAACTCACTAACCAAATAAATTACGTATGACAAAGCAATTATTTGCCAAGGTGGCGATGACCTTGATGGTCGCAGCCGCCAGCCTGCTGGGGATGGACGCTGTCTATGCCCAGAACCGCACCATCAGCGGTAAGGTCGTCGATGCCGGCGGGCAGCCGGTCATCGGCGCAGCCGTGACGGTGGTCGGCAACTCGCGCATCGGTGCCGCAACCGATCTGAACGGTGCATTCTCCCTGAGCGTCCCTGCCGGCGCGACGATGAGTGTCGAGAGCATCGGCTACAAGTCCCAGACCTTCGTGGTCACGAGCCAGAGCACCTACAACATCGTCCTCGAGGACGATACCGAGATGCTGGAAGAGACCGTGGTCATCGGTTACGGTGTGCAGAAGAAGAGCGACCTGACCGGTGCCGTAGCCTCCGTGCGTTCTGAGGACCTGGAGAACCGTTCCACGACGGATGCTGCCGCAGCCCTGCAGGGCAAGGCCGCCGGTATCCAGATCATCAACTCTTCCGGTGCCCCTGGAGCAGGAGCTGACATCCGCGTCCGCGGTTACTCCTCCAACTCCGGCAACATCGGACCGCTCCTCATCGTGGATGGCCTCAAGGTGGATAACATCCAATACCTCGATCCTTCCATGATCGAGTCCATGGAGGTCCTCAAGGATGCCGCGTCTGCAGCCATCTATGGTGCTCAGGCTGGTAACGGTGTCGTGCTCATCACCACCAAGAGCGGTAAGAGCGGCCACAGCTCCATCACCTACAACGGACGCTTCACGCTCCAGTCCCTGGGCAAGAAGGCCGAGATCTTCGGTGCCAAAGAGTACATCGAGTACCAGACTTACATCAATAACCTCAACCAGGATTCGCTGAATGCCAACGGCTACAAGGGTACCGATACCAACTGGTATGACGCTACGTTCCAGCCCAGCTGGAGCCAGCAGCATGGCATCACCTTCCAGGGTGGCAACAACAACGGACATTTCTTCACCTCCCTCAACTATGTCAACAATGACGGTATCGTGGTGGGCAAGAAGGATGTGTACAAGCGTCTGACCGCTCAGGTCAATGCCGACTACCAGATCAAGAAGTGGTTTACGATTTCCACCAACAACTCCATTGAGAAGTGGTCACGCCTGTCCGTCTCCAATGGCTACGGCTCCACGCTGAACTCCGTGGTCTCCATCGATCCGCTGACCCCTCCTTATATCAGCAATATCGAGGACACGCCTATCGACATGCAGGCCCACTATGCCGCCGGCGACCCCATCCCGAGGGATCCGACCCACAACAACGACTTCTACGGTACGTCCAAGTTCCTGCAGGAAGCTACCGGTAACCCGCTCTTCCAGCGCGACAAGAGCGAGGGCACCAGCGGCGGTTTCAACATCCGCGGTGCGGTGGCGGCCAATTTCATGCCCATCACGGGCCTGACCATCACCTCCCGTTTCGGCTACCGGATCACCCAGAACAACAGCCACAGTTTCACCCAGCCCTACTGGATCACCTCGATGGCATCGTCCACGAACTATGACATCTCTGCCAACGTCAACACGGGCTGGTACTACCAGTGGGAGAACTTCGCCAACTACAGCCGGACCTTCGGCAAACACGCTGTCGGCGTCATGGCCGGTATGTCCTATGTCGAAGACCACAGCGACAATGCGAGCATTTCCTCCACCGGTGCGAATATCCTTAAGGGATATGAGCCGAACTATCGTTATATCGACTACCTGACTTCGGGTGCGACCAAGAATGTCGGCAACGCCCCGAACATCAATCTCGTCCAGCTGTCCTATTTCGGCCGTCTGACCTACAGCTATGACAACCGTTACAGCATCCAGGCCAACTTCCGTGCCGATGCTTACGATTCCTCCAAGCTCTCCAAGCAGGCCCGCTGGGGCTACTTCCCCTCCGTCTCCGCCGGCTGGACCGTCAGCAACGAGCCTTTCTTCCGCGACGCCGTGAGCCGCGACGCCGTCTCCTTCCTGAAACTTCGTGGATCTTGGGGTCTCAACGGTAACGTCAACGTCCTGAACGGATACCGCTACTCGACCTCCATCGCCAAGAACGGCCAGTTCTACCAGTATAACCCGTCCGCCGGCGACGGCCGTCCGACCTATGGTTCCATGCCTTCCGGCCTGGCCAATCCCGACCTGAAGTGGGAGACCTCCGAACAGTACGACTTCGGTATCGACGCCCGCTTCCTCCGTGATCGTCTGTCCTTCGGATTCGACTGGTACAAGAAGTACACCAACGACCTGCTCATCCAGATTACCCCGCTTCCGGAGATTGGTGTCTCCTCCTCCTGGGTCAACGCCGGTAAGGTGCTCAACACCGGTTTCGAGTTCGAACTTGGCTGGAAGGACAATGTCGGTGATTTCTTCTACAGTATCAACGCCAACGCGGCGACACTCCACAATGAGGTCCTCGAGGTCCACTCACTGCTCAACAGGATCACTAACGACGTGGTCAGTGGTCTGAATGAGAACCTCGTCTCCTCATTCGAGGCAGGCTATCCGATCTGGTATTTCCGCGGCTACAAATACGCCGGTGTAAACAAGGATTCAGGTGCTCCTGTATACCTGAACAAGGATGGCAAAGAGGCCGATACGGTCGGCGAAAACGACATGCAGTACCTGGGAGAAGGTATTCCTAACTTCACTTACGGTATAACTGCGAATTTCGCCTATAAGGGCTTCGACCTCGTCATCTTCGGTACCGGTGCCGCCGGCAACGAGATCTACAACCTCATGGTCTCCGCCGACCGTCCCAAGACCAACGGTCTGAATACCTACTGGCGCAATTCCTGGGGCAATCCGAACGTGAACAAGGCGACGGCCAAGTATCCGGATGCGAAGCAGGTGGCTACCGACTGGAAATACTGGAGCTCCAGTGCAGCGGTCTTCAACGGCGCCTTCTTCAAGATCAAGCAGATCCAGCTCGGTTACACAGTCCCTCGCAGCCTCACCCAGAAGGTGGCGGTCAGCGACCTGCGTTTCTTCGTCTCCCTGGATGACTACTTCACCTTCACGAATTATCCGGGTGCCGATCCTGAGACGGCTTCCCTCAACAGTTCCACCGCCCGTGGTGTCGACTCCGGTTCGTATCCTACCACCAAGAAAGTCGTGTTCGGTGTGAATCTGACCTTCTAATCCTATAAAGACAGAATCGATATGAAAAAAATAGTATACTTCGTTCTCGCCGTTGCCGCACTTTCCATGACTGCTGCCTGCAACCAGTCCCGCCTGGACATCCCGCAGAAAGGTGTTGACGCTTACGAGACTTTCTATAAGACCGATGCTGACGCTGAGGCGGCGCTTGCAGCTGCTTATGCCAGGTTCGCCACCCGTTTGACGGGACAGGACGGCAGCTCCATCTACACGGACTACAAGGCCGCCACGAACAACTGCGCCGACGATATGTATGCGGCCGGCTCCAACTTCGGTGACAACGACTTCATGGCCCAGCTTGACGAGTTCCGTCTCGATTCCGGCAACCAGGTGGTCGACCACCTCTACGGCAACCTGTTCCAGGTCAACTATGCCTGCAACCTGGTGATTGACAACTTCAAGGACGGCCTGCCCGACGGCGGCCCGACTGCTACGACCCGCAGGGCGGTCGCCGAGGCCCGTGTGATGCGTGCGTATGTCTACTTCCTGCTTACCGCACTGTGGAACACCCCGCCGTTTATCGACCATGTGATCTCGGACGGCCTTCCGTACAACTCCGACAAGGATCCTGACAACCCGATGTCCCATGAAGACCTGTTCAAATGGGTCGCCAGCGAGTGCGAGGCAGCGGTAGCAGACCTCGACGAGCGCACGAGCACCGCGGACAAGGATGGCGCCGTCAAGGTGACCAAGGGCTTCGCCTGGGCTCTCCAGGGCAAGGCACTCCTCTTCGTGAAAGATTACAACGGAGCCAAGGCCGCACTCAAGAAGGTCATTGATTCCGGTAAGTACGCCCTGGTCCCGGGTGAGAAGTACTGGCAGAACTTCCACATCGAGGGAGATGCCAACGAAGAGAAGGTCTTCGAGACCAACATCGAATACAATTCCGGTATCGGTGCCTGGGGCGGTATGATCCAGCGTTCCACCTGGATGGAGGCCAATATCTGGAGCTGGCGTGTCGACCACTTCGCCGCAGCTCCCCACCTGGAGTATCAGGGTGGCGCTGATGGATGGGGTGGACTGGGTGTCCCCCAGTGGTTCGGTGACGAGTTCTTCGCCAACGACGGACATTCTTATCGCTTTGATGCCACGCTCAAGCATATCGACGATGCTGTTTATGGCATGGTCTACGGTGACGCGGTCGCGGAAGGCGGCAAGAAGGTCAACGATATGACCCTCGAGGAGAAGAAGGCCTGCAAGGCCATCGGTATCTCCGATGTCAAGGACGGTCTCTACGGACAGTCTTTCTGGCTCCCGTTCAAGCAGATGGTCCGTGCTGAAGACTGTGGTGAATGGGATGAGAAAGAAGGGAAGATCGTTCCCAAGTATGGCAACAACGTCCGTCTGAACAATGGCGTGATCATGCGCTATGCCGAAGTACTCCTGCTTTATGCCGAAGCCTGCCTCCAGTCCGGTGATGCAGCCCAGGGCGCCTGGGCCGTCAACCAGATCCGCGAGCGTGCCGGCCTCGAGGCCCTTGGCACCGTCGACATGAATGTACTCAAGAAGGAGAAGTCCTATGAGCTCTGGCTCGAGGGAAGCCGCTGGTTCGACATCCTCCGCTGGGGCGATACCGATCGCGTCAAGAATGCCGGCCAGAGCGTGCCGAAGCTCTTTGACAAGCTTTACAGGGCTCCTCAGGGCAGTGACCAGAACGTCACCTGGGAGAACGGCACCGAGGCCAACAGCCGTTTCTACACGATTACCTCGCACGAGGCCATCGACCGTGGCGACAAGGTTGGTTTCCAGGCCGGTAAGCATGAGTTCTTCCCGTATCCGACCTCTGTGATGAACAAGAATCCGAACCTCGTCCAGAATCCGGGCTGGGAATAGCAGATTCTGATTAATCCTTTCAATCCTGTTCCAAACCGCGTATTAATCCGGTGTTTGGAACAGGATTGATTGTATTTGAACTCCTTTTGATATTATTATTGCAAAAAAGGAAATACTTTTGCATTGCGGAATTCTTCGAAAACCGTGACGGAAGGGTTTTACCCGTGACCCTTCCGGTAGACATAAATACCGGGTGGTAGATTTTGGTTAATTGTATTGTGGGAAACGGGGTCCGCGTGAGCGCACCCCGTTTTGCTTTTTTATTTTTCGCGTGCGCCATATTTGGCCAAAATTGCTAACTTTATAGGCAAATAACCAATTCTGTTTTTTATGAGGAAAGTTTTGTTCGGGGTGGTCGTCGGCCTGGTGCTTCTCGGGGCTGCGATCGCCTGCAACCAGCTGGCGGGCTCCAAGGCGCTTGCGCGCCCCGAGGGGCCCTGCGATGTCTATGCCCGGGGCGGCACACCCTGCGTGGCGGCCCACAGTACCACGCGTGCGCTCTACGCCGCGTATGACGGCCCGCTCTACCAGATCATGCGTCAGTCCGACGGCCGGACGCTGGATATCGGTGTCGTGAAGGCCGGCGCCGGCGACGCCGGCGGATATGCCGACGCGGCGGCGCAGGATGCGTTCTGCAAGGACACCTATTGCTGGATTACGGTCCTGTACGACCAGTCCGGCAAGGGCAACCATCTGTACCAGGCCCCGCGCGGCGGCTTCAGCGGTCCCGCGATGGGCGGCTACAACAACGTCCCGCTCATGGACTGGGCTCCGGTGTCGGTGATGGGCCACAAGGTTTACGGCCTGTTCATCGCACCCGGCATGGGCCTGCGTCTCAACGACCCGGTCGGCACGGCGGTGGACGACCAGGCCGAGGGCCAGTACTGGGTCTTCAGCGGCCAGCACTACAATTCCGGCTGCTGCTTCGACTACGGCAATGCCGAGACCGACAGCCGTGACGACGGCGACGGCACGATGGAGACGACCTATTTCGGCAACTCCCGCGGCTGGTACTACGGCGAGGGCGACGGCCCCTGGATCATGACGGACCAGGAGAACAACCTCGTCGGCTGCGTGAACCCCGATCCCAACGACAAATACTGCCGCGGACTGGACACCGTGGACTGGCGTTTCGTCACGGCCATGGCCGACGGCGAGCCGCACCACTGGCGCTCGATGGGCGGCGACGCCCAGCAGGGCGAACTGAAGATCTACTATGACGGCGGCCGCATCCAGAATCCGCGCAGCAGCTATGACCCGATGCGCAAGCAGGGCGCCATCCTGCTCGGCAACGGCGGTGACAACAGCAACGGCTCCGCCGGTACCTTCTACGAAGGCGCCATGACCGCTGCCGGGACCTTCCCGACCGAGGCGCTGAACCAGGAGATCCAAGCGAACGTGGTGGCGGCTGGCTACCGCGTGGCGACCCTCGAGGTCTTCCCGTCCCTGGAGGACAACCGCCCGTCCAACGTCCAAAGCTTCGAGCCCGGACAGACCCGCAAGACGGTGGTGCGTTTCGTCAACAATACCGACGCGCCGGTGGAGGGCCTCATCCTCTCGCTCAAGACCCCGCGCGGCTGGAAAGCCAGCGCGAACGGCAACCCGCAGATGCAGGTTCCCTATGCCGTCGCCCCCGGACAGATGGTGGTGGCAGAGTTCGACGTGACCGCGGGTTCGGCCGCTTTCAGCGGCGACCTGGTGGGCCTGGCTGCCTGGAAGGACGCCGGCGGCACCGTCCGCGAGACCGGCCGTCTCAAGGTGCACAGCACCCCGGCCGTCAAGATCAATGAGTTCAGCATCACCGACGGCTTCATCGAGCTGTACAATGCTTCCGACCGCGAGGCTGACATCTCCGGCTGGACCGTGCGTCAGCACGCGACCCACATCCCGGCCTTCTCCGAGATCCGCATCCCGTCCGGCACCAAGCTGGCTCCGAAGGCTTTCTACCTGCTGGGTATGGCCAACTCCGGCCTGGCCGTGGACGCGGCCAAGGGCGACGCGACCATCTATGTCCGCAGCGTGGAAGGTTTCCGCGAGGGGGATGAGATCGTGGTGGACGGCGAGAAGCGTACCGTGAAGTCGGTGTCCGCTCCGCAGCCGGCTCCCGCAGCGGCCGCACCCGGCCGCAGGCCGGCCGGTGCCATCGGTACTCCCACTACGGTGTGGCAGCCCCTCCCGGGCGGCCACGGCATCGAGATCCCGGTCGGTTCCACCAACATCCCGGTCACCTCGACGCTCGGATTCCAGGTGGGCCAGAAGATGGCCATCGGCTACGGCGCCGAGCGCCCGGCCGTCTCCCTGAACCTCGAGAAATACGAGGTCGTCACCGTGACCGAGGTCGGAAAGCCGGGCACGCAGGGCTACCTGTCCATGGACGCCAAGCCCGGCGACACCAACATCAAGGTCTCCTCGGTGGCCAACATCTCCGTGGGTGACAAGATCCGCCTGGATATCGACAGCCAGGGCCACGGCATCGAGACCGTGACTGTGACCAAGGTCGGTACGGCTTCTGCGCGCAACACCCTGGGCGGCCCGCTCCGTCCCGACGAGGACCCGGGCACGGGCCTGGATATTGCGGAGCCGCTGAAGTTCAACCACGCCTCCAACATGCCTTACAGCGTGAACGGCACGGGTATCACCTTCGAGCCCGCCACCAAGCGTCCGCATTACAGCAATGAGCCTGTGCTCGCGCTCTGCTACGAGATCGTCCTGGACAGCCCGCTCTCTTCCGCGCATCCCATCGACGCTGCGGTGACCGGCGGCAGCTCCGTGGCGCCGGGCGCCTATGACGGTGCCGTCCCCGCCGACCTGGTGTTCGGCGGCCCGGCCCTCTCCGATGCGGGCGGCAGCATCCTGCTGCGTGACGCCCGCGGCAATGTGGCGGACGCCCTCAACTTCGGACTGCTCGTGGATCCCTGGCTCGCCGAGGGTTATCAGGCGGATTCCGGGGCCAATGCACCGGGCAACTTCGTTCCGACGCCCGCTGCCGGCCGCGGCCGCGGCTTCGGCCCGGTCATGCCCGCCGTCACGCCGTCCACCAGTGCCGGCCGTTTCCCGGACGGTGCCGACCGCGATGACAACAAGAATGACTTCCAGGTCCAGCGGACCTTCAATGTATCCCTGCCTGTCGGAGCCGGTGCGGACAACATCAAGATGATGAACCTGCAGGGCATCCGTCCCGGAGCTTCGCTCGTGATCGGCAAGGGTGCCGACGCGCAGACCGTCCAGGTGGCTGAAGTCGGCTCCGCCGGCGCGACCGTCCTGTCCGCTCCTGCCGGCCCGGGCGCCCGGACGATCGCCGTGGCCACGGCCCAGGGCTTCGTGCCCGGACAGGACGTGCTGGTGGGTGACGAGAAGGCCGTGGTGGCCGAAGTCATCATCCCGCGCGGCTGGAGGCTTCCTCCGGCAGAGCAGCAGAACAGACTGGTGCTCAAGACCCCGCTCCGCAAGGCCCACAAAGCGGACGACCCGGTCAGCGGTACGGGCGTGACCCTGTCCGCTCCGCTGAAGGCGGCCTTTGCTCCCGGCGCTCCTGTCGCATCGGCCGTTCCTACGCCCGGTGCTGCCAACCAGTATTGATTCCATGGAGGGCCTGCGCCGATTCAAGGCCCTGACGCTGCCCCTGTGCGCAGCCTGCCTGGCGCTCTCGGTCTGGATGCTCGTGCATTCCCTGACCCGGACGCCGATGGCAGGCTGCGGCGTAGGGAGCGGGTGTGACAGCGTGATGGGAAGCTCCTGGGCATATGTGTTCGGAGGCGTTCCCGTGAGCTTGTTTTCCTGTGTACTCTATCTCCTCCTGCTTGCCTGCCTGCTTTTCCTGGGCGGCACGCGGCCGGAAGACCGGTCGCTGGATCGCTTGATCTGGCGGCTTTTACCCTTTTTCGGGGGCTGTATCGTCGGAGCCGCGCTGTGGTTCTGCTGGCTGCAGGCCGGCATCCTGCACAGTTTCTGTCCCTATTGCACGGCCGTGCACCTGGCCGGGTGTGTACTGGCAGCACTGATCCTGCTTCGCGCGCGTCGGTGTGAGGGACGCCCGTGGTGGCTGTTCGCTACCGGTCTGGCGGCTGCGGCCGTCCTGGCCTTCCTGCAGGTCCGGACCCGACCAGAGGCGGTGTATGACAGCGGGCTGTCCGGTGCGGAACTGCCTGTCTTTGCGGACGGGGACGTGCCGGTGCTGGGCCCGGAGGCTGCTGGGGCGGAAACCCTGACCCTGCTGTTCGATTTCCAGTGCACCCACTGCCGCAGCCTGCACCGGTTGCTGCCCGAATTGCTGGACAAGGCGGACGGCGGCCTGCGTATCCGCCTGTGCCCGGTCCCGCTCAGCAGCGCCTGCAATCCTTATATCCCGGCTTCGGGCACGGACCGCTTCGCCGGCTCGTGCCGGCTCACGCGCCTGGCCCTGGCCGTCTGGTACGCCGCCCCGGAGCGGTATGCCGTCTGCTGGGACAGCCTGCTCGGCGGCGGGGATGACCGTGCCCGGGTCGATCCTGCCGAGGCGGAGGCGCAGGTCCGGCGCCTGCTCGGCGACGGTTTCGAGGCCGCCATGACGGACCCGCGGATCGACGCTTACCTGCGTCAGGTTTATGAACTCTTCGGGCGGACTTCCACCGCGGAGAAGAGCGGCGTGCCGCGCCTGGTCGCCGGCCAGCGCTGGCTCGTCCCGGAAGCCGACACCGCCGACGCGCTGCTGGAGCTGATCCGCAGCGAACTGCTTTGACAATCAACCAATTATCGACCATGTACAAGAGAATCATCATGATGCTTGCGGCCGTCTGCCTGCTTCCGGCCGCCCTCTCCGCCCAGGAGAAGTACGAGATCAACGGGATCGACATGACCCGTGTCGAGTACGATCAGTTCCGGAACCCGGACCGGGAGTTCCGGGGCGTCCGTTTCATCTCCCTGAATCTGGACCGCGCCACGGAACAGTCCATGCGCGATGCCGTGGAGCGGGATTTCAAGACCGACAAGTGGGGCTCGTTCGTGCTGATTGCCGGCGGCGGCAGTACGGCCGGCCTGTCCGACGAGTACCTGGCCGGCTCCGGCCGCCAGCGGAAAGAGAGCGGGGTGGCCTATCTGAGCGAGGAGTATTTCAAGCTCTACCGGGCTGCTATCGAGAAGGGCCTGGAACTTGGTTTCAAGTGCACCACGCTCTATGACGAGTGGGAGTATCCGAGCGGCATGGTGGAAGGACTCTTCTACAGCCGCTATCCCCAGGACTGTGCCAAGGGCCTGGAGATGGAGGAGACCGACGTGTCCGGCCGCGCGCAGACCGTCTCGCTGAAGATGCCGGAAGGCGGCATCTATGTGGGGTCCGTGGCGATGAACCTCGACACCTGGGAGCGGCGCGACGTCAGCGCGGATTTCCGGAACGGACAGCTCAGCTGCAAGGTCCCGGCCGGACGCTGGAAGGTGATGCTCTTCTGGCTCAATCCGGAGTTCGCCCCGCGCTCCAGCAAGGGCGGGTTCGTGGATTACATGGACCGGGATGCCGTGAAGAAGTACATCGACATGAGCTTCGGGGCCTATTATGCCCACCTGTCCGACTTCTTCGGCACCGTGATCCGCCGGACCTTCTATGACGAGCCGACGATGATGCTGCAGGGCGGGCGCATGTGGACGCCCAAGTTCAATCAGGGCTTCAAGGAGCGCTACGGCTACGACCCCATGACCCTTTATCCGGCGCTGTGGTACAACATCGGCCCCGACACGGCATCCGCCCGCAACGCCCTGTTCAAGTACCGTGCGGAGCTCTTCGCCGAGAACTACATCGGCCAGGTCTCCGAGTGGTGCCGCGCCCACGGCATCAAGGGCGGGGGACACCTCGACCAGGAGGAGACCCGCAACCCGGTCGGCCCCAACGGCGACCTGATGCTGGCTTTCAAATACCAGGACGTGCCCGCTACGGACGACATCTACTATCCCGGGCGCTCCAACGTGGGCTACAAGATCGTGTCCTCGTCGGCCTACAACTGGGACAAGCCCGAGATGTTCACGGAGACCTTTGCCGCGTACAGCCGTCCGCAGTATGCCGCCCTGAATCCGGAGAACTACAAGCGCGTCTCGCTGGACCAGATGGCCATGGGCACCAACATCCAGATCGAGTTCGAGCAGAAGTTCGACGGCATCGACTACTTCCTCGGCCGTGGCGGCTACATGCTGCGGGGCGGCCGGCACGTGGCCGACGTGGCCGTGGTCTATCCGATCGCGGCGCTCCAGACGGCCTACACCTTCCCGTCCAAACAGCAGAACGGCCACTATTATGCCTACATGGGCGGCATCCTGCCGCCGGAGATCGACTACATGGACGTGGGGGAGAGCCTCTTCCGCGGCCTGCATGTGGACTATACCTACCTGCACCCCGAAGTGCTCGTCGAGAAGTGCACGGTCGAGGGGAAGGAACTCAAGCTCAACAACGTGAACAACTGGGAGCAGTACAAAGTGCTGATCCTGCCCGGTGGTGACACGTTCTCCGCGGACGCGGCGGCCCGGGTGCTGGAGTTCTACCGTGCCGGCGGCACGGTGATCGGTACCAGCAAGCTGCCGGTCTATGCCGCGGAGGCGGGCCGGGACCAGGAGGTCCGTGACATGGTCTACGAGGTCTTCGGGATGTCCGACATCAAGCCGATGACCTGCAGCGTACGCCATGCGACCTACCGCTTCCTGAACATCTTCACCAACACCAATGCGGCCGGCGGACGCGGCTACTTCCTGGCCAATCCGTACACCTCCGTGCTGGAAGAGGTCTTGGCCGAGGTCATGCCTGTCCGTGACATCGACCTGGGTGTGCCGGGGGACTATTACGTCAAGATGGACCATGACTACGCCGGCGCCCTCACCTATACCCACAAGGTGCGCGGCGGCAAGGACCTGTACTTCATCTCCAACTCGACGGATGCCCCGGTGCAGCTGAACGTCGCGCTCCGCGGCGCCAAGCGCAGCGTGGAGCTCTGGGACCCGCAGACGGGCGGGCGCAGCACCGTGCAGGCCACCGTGGCGGAGCGCAGGGCACCGGCCAGGCGCGGAGCCGCGGAGGGCGCGCCGCTCGGCAACGTGACGCAGTTCCCCCTGGAATTGCCCGCCCTGACCGGCATCTTCGTTGTGGCGGAGTAAGATTTTGCTTATATTTGCAAAATGGAAATCTCCCAAAGGGCACAGAACATGCCTTCTTCCCCGATCCGGAAGCTGGCTCCGTATGCCGACGCCGCCAAGCGTAACGGCATCCACGTCTACCATCTCAACATCGGACAGCCGGACATCAAGACGCCGCAGTGCGGCCTGGATGCCCTCAAGTCCATAGACCGCAGCATCCTGGAGTACAGCCCTTCCGACGGCTACCTGAGCCTGCGGACCAAGATGGTGCAGTACTATGCACAGTATGGCATCTTCCTGTCCCCGGAGGAGATCATCATCACGACGGGCGGTTCCGAGGCGGTCCTCTTCGCCTTCCTGGCCTGCCTGGGGCCCGGAGACGAAGTCATTGTCACGGACCCGTTCTACGCCAACTACATGGCCTTCGCCATCTCGGTGGGCGCCGTGGCCAAGAACGACAAGACCAATATCGAGGACGGCTTCCGCCTGCCTTCTGTCGAGGCTTTCGAGGAGCAGATCACCCCGCGCACCAAGGGCATCCTCATCTGCAACCCCAACAACCCCACGGGTTACCTCTACACCCGCAAGGAGATGCAGCGCCTGCGCGATATCGTCAAGAAACACAACCTGTTCCTGTTCAGCGACGAGGTCTACCGCGAGTTCATCTACACCGGGATGCCCTATATCTCGGCCTTCCACATGGAGGGGATCGACGACAACGTGATCCTTTTCGACTCCGTGTCCAAGCGCTATTCCGAGTGCGGCATCCGCATCGGCTGCCTCTGCACCCGGAACCGCCAGGTGCGCGAGGCCGTGATGAAATTCTGCCAGGCGCGCCTGTCCCCGCCGCTGCTCGGCCAGATCGTGGCCGAGGCGTCGGTGGATGTCCAGAAGGAGTACCTGCAGGGGGTCTATGAGGAGTATCTGGAGCGCCGCAACTACCTGGTCGACGGCCTGAACAAGATCCCCGGGGTCTATTCGCCGATACCGATGGGCGCCTTCTATACGATGGCGAAGCTGCCGGTCGACGATGCGGAGAAGTTCTGCATCTGGTGCCTACGCGACTTCCAGTACGAGGGGGCCACGGTGATGATGGCGCCCGGCGCCGGCTTCTACACCGAGCCGGGGGAGGGCCGCCAGGAAGTGCGTATCGCCTACGTCCTCTGCAAGGAGGATCTCCGTCAGGCACTCATTGTCCTGCAGAAAGCCCTGGAGGCATATCCGGGAAGAGAATGATACTAAAAAGCGTTGCAACGGGCAACGCAGGTTAGTAGTAGTGCAGCGCCGGCCCCTCACAAGGCCGGCGCTTTTGCGCTCCCGCAGCCCCAACCCCAGCCCCAGCCCCAACCACCGCTCCATCCTCAAAACGCCCTGTTATTGAGGATGAGTGACCATTTTTCCCTTCTTTCTCCTCAAATCAGGGTGTTTTTGAGGAGGGAAACAGCGTTTGGACGACTGAAGACTCCAGTTTCAGGATCCGCAGGATCTGTTTGTTGCTAGCATTGTATTCGAAATGCATGCGCTTCGCCATTTCTACTTTCTGCCCACCCGAAATCAGATGCGGGTTTGCCTGGCCGTAATCCCGGCTGCACAGCGCGCAGACGGCGCCATACAATTCGTCATCTGTCAGGAATATCCTGTCTCCCAGGCGCCTGGCTACCTCGCTGTCCGCCTCGAGGTTTCGCCCCAGTCGCTGGAAATACTGATGGGCGTCCCTGAAATAGCCTTCTCCCTCGCGAATGGCGCAGAAACTGGATGCCAGCAACAGAGTGCTCCGGTCGGAACCCTGTCTTGGATCAAAGCCGGCAAAGACCTGATACTTTGCAGGCAATTCTGCTTCCCTGCAATGGCACATCGTCCGCCGCTCCCGAAGCGTCAGTGAAGCGAATGGTTGTGAAGGGAGAATCCAGGCAAGGGGATTGAAATAGAAGATGCCTGCACTCCACCAGTAAGAGAAAGGCGTACAGTCCGGGTGGACCACGTATCCGTTGCGGTTGACATAGACGATCTCATTGCGCAGGCCCCGCACATCCGGAATCCGATAGAGTTCCGGATCAAAGCGGTCGAGCGTGCAGTATCGCTTCTCCGAGCTGAGGTAGCGCTGCAGGCGTCGCCTGAACAAGTCGAAGAAAGCCCGGACATCCTGCTCCGGGCCGGCCAGGATCAGGTGGATATGGTTGCTCATCAAGGCGAAAGTCAGGATCCTGCACGCCGGGAAGGCTGCACTGCAGATGCCCAGCAGGGTGATCCCGAAGATGAAGTCCTCCGGACGGGCGAATACGATTTCCATCTTGCCGCCATCCGTGTAGAGATGCCAGAAGGGACCGCCTTGGCGGAAGGCGGTCTCACAGGCGGACCCGCGTATCATCAGGAACGGCTGCCGAATCGTCCGGGACGTCCGGCATCTTTGCCCAGATCGATGCCCAACTGTCCCAGACGGAGCCGCAGGGCATTCGGATTGCGCTGGAAAGCGCTGGCCAACTCGCTCCAGGAAACCTGTCTGCCTGATTCTGTCTGCTGATGATAGCGAGCCAGCAGGGAATCGTCTTCTTCCGGGGTCCATTTGGTGAAAGCCCTTGGATAACGGGACCGCAGCTCCGTCATCTGCAGTCTGCCAAGATTCAGGAAATCGCGCAGATACAGGGATTTGTCGCGGTCGGCGCCGGCCGCCAGCCAGTCCGCCAGGTCGTCTGCCTCGCAATGCCGCAGGATCTGCCTCAGCTCGTAAAGAGACAATCCACCGACTGCGCGTTCAGGGGGCGTGCCTGATGCGGCGAGAAGCCGTCCGATGGCCAGGAAAGATTCGTACATGAGATCGTCCAGGGCCTCGTAGGCCATGGACCTGTGCTCGTCCAGGATCTGCTGGATGCACATCTCCCGGGAAGGTTGGGAGACAGGGGTCGGCTCAAAAGGATCCATCATGAAAGTTTTATAGTTTTACTTAGGCCTCACTCAGATACAAGGATACGGCTTTTCTACGAAAGATGGAAATCTGAAGCGGGAAAAATGCTGTTTGTCCTCAAAACAGTCCTTATCTGAGGATAGGAAGCATTTGCCGAATCCGTATTCCGGCGTATCTTTGTACTTGATATGACCATCGAACATCATCCCCTGGAGCCGTTCCTGCCGCCGGGAGCGACGACGCTCTTCCTCGGCAGTTTTCCGCCGCCGCGGGAGCGCTGGTCGATGGATTTCTTCTATCCCAACTACATCAACGACTTCTGGCGCGTGATGGGATTGATCCATTTCGGAGAGGCACGGTGGTTTGAGATTCCGGATCAAGTCCGGAATGACGTCTGGGGGGATCGGAATGACGCAGGCGGGGTCCGGAATGACGTCAAGGGGGTCCGGAAAGGCTTTGACCGCGAACGGATCGTCGCCTTCTGCGAGGAGCGGGGACTGGCTTTCTTCGACACGGCTACGGTCGTGAAGCGCCTCAAGGACAATGCCTCGGATGCTTTCCTGGAAGTCCTGGAGCCGACGGACGTCGGCGCTCTCCTGGCCAGGATCCCTCGCTGCCGGCGCCTGGTGACTACGGGCGGCAAGGCCAGCGAAGAACTCGCGGATATCCTGTCCCGGAAAGACCTGCCTCCGATCGGCGGATTTCTCCGGGTACAATATAGGGACCGTGAGCTGGAATGGTGGCGTATGCCTTCCACCTCACGGGCCTATCCGCTGGCGCTGGCGAAGAAAGCAGACTTTTACCGCCGCCTATTTTAGTTCGAAGACGTAGATGTCGAAGCAGTAGGGGGCCAGGTTGACGTCCACGGACCTGTCGGTGGCGCGGAGCTGGGCCCGGGTCGGTTTCTGCCCGGCTGCGAGGATGCGCTCGGCCTGCGTCACGGGCTGGCCGGAGAAGGAGCCGCGGACCGGGGCGATCTGTTCGGGAGCCTCCAGGGAATTGTCCTCATAGAGCTTGTCTGTAGTGAAGCGGATGCGCTCCACGGGGGCGATGGACTGACCCTTCTTGAATCCGGTGAAGTTGAGCGAGACCGTGCGCGGGTCCGCCGCCGTGTTGACGACCTTCACGTAGACCTTGTCTCCGTCGATCACGGAGCTGGCGAAGATGCCGTCCTGGCCTTCGGCGCCGGAGACGGACGCGCCGCCCATCGTGGTGCGCAGCACGTTCTGTCCCTTGAATTCCGAGTACAGCTCCTGCACGTGCCAGCTGGCGGTACGGAAGGACTCCAGGTTGTCGTACCAGATCAGGTCCGGACGCCACTGCCAGCCTTCGACGTGGGCGAAGAGCGGGGCGTAGGTGGCCATGTGGACGATATCGGCATTGCGCTCCAGACCGGTCATGAAGGCCGCTTCGAGCAGGGAGGCGTAGAAATGGTTGAGCTTGCGGCCGCGGGCGTGGCAGGCATATTCGCCGGCGAAGACCTTCGGACCCTTGCGGTCATAGTTGTCGTAGCGGGCGCCCTGGCTGAGGAACCACTCGTAAGGACGGTAGAAGTGCTCATCCACGAGGTCGGCGTTCAGCCGGCGCATCTCAGGCCAGAGGTAATCGAACTGCTTGCCTTCGGAGTCCGGGCCGGACGAGCCGACGATCTTGATCTCCGGGTGGGCGGCGCGGATGGCCTTCAGGAAAGGCTCCAGGTGCTCGGGGTATTCCGGCCCCCACTGTTCGTTGCCGATGCCGAGGTACTTGAGATGGAACGGTGCGGGGTGGCCCATCTCCGCGCGGAGCGCGCCCCACTTGGTGTCGGTGGAGCCGTTGGCGAATTCGATCAGGTCCAGGGCGTCCTGGATGTACGGTTGCAGCTCCGCCACGGGCACGTGTGCGTCCGGGGAGTCGTTCTGGAACTGGCACGCCAGACCGCAGCTCAGGATCGGGAGCGGCTCGCTGCCGATCTCCTCGCTGAGCTGGAAGAATTCGAAGAAACCGAGTCCGTAGCTCTGGAAATAGTCCGGGAAGAAACGGTGCGGGAAGGTGTACTCCCAGCGGTTCTCGTTGAGGGGACGGTTCTCGACAGGGCCCACGGTATTCTTCCAGTTGTAGCGGGTATCCAGGTCCGTGCCTTCGACGATGCAGCCGCCCGGGAAGCGGAAGATGCCCGGATGCAGGTCGGCGAGGGCCTGGGCGAGGTCCTTGCGCATGCCGTTGCGGTGTCCCATCCAGGTGTCGGTCGGGAACAGCGACACGTGCTCGAGGTCGACCGTGACGTCCCGGCTTTCGAGGAAGATGCGCAGGGTGGCCTTGGGGTCGGTCTTGCCGGCTTTCATGACCACCTCATACTGCTTCCAGTCGCGGGAATCGACCGTGATGCGCTCCTGGGTGAAATACTGCTGCTCGCCCATGGAGGCGGTATTGATGAACTCGATGCGGAGGACGGCCCGCCCGCCCTGCGGGACACGGGCCCACACGCTGAAGCGGTAGGTATCTCCTTCTTTCAGACCGATGCCGAAGAATCCTTCGTTGTCCAGACCGGTCCATTTGTGCCGGTGTCCGGGCTCAAAGAGGCGGACATAGTGCGGATTGCGCTCGAAAGGACCGTCATCCCGGACCTCCACGCGGCCGAAGGCCTTCCAGCCCTGGAGCGGACTCTGTGGGAACTCGAACGAGCGGTTCTTGACCAGCTCGGCATACAGGCCGCCGTCCGCGGCGAAATTGATGTCCTCGAAGAAGATGCCGTACATCGTCGGCTGGATGGGGGCTCCGGGCTTGGCGAGATGGATGTCGATGGGGCCGGCCATGGCGCTGAACGTAAGCGTGGAGGCGGCGATGGCGGCAAAAAGTCTGGATCGTGTCATAAAAACGTGTTATTCGTGTTAGCTTTGGTTGCGTGAAGATAGCAAAAAAAACCGTATCTTTGAAAACATGCAAAACCAATCCATCCAGTATATGAAAAAGATTATCCTTTTTGTGTTAGGAATCCTGGCCGCCGTTTCGGCGTCCGCCCAGGTCTCTTTCGGAGAGGCTGTCCGATTCAACGACGGCTGGCGTTTCCATCTGGGCGACACGCCCGATGCCGTCGCCGCTGATTTTGACGACGCCCGCTGGCAGCAGGTCGCTCTGCCTCACGACTGGTCCGTCAAGGGGCGGCTCTCCCCGGACAACGCCAGCGGTACGGGGTATCTCCCCGCCGGCATCGGCTGGTACCGCAAGTCTTTCGATGGCAAGGAGATCGACGCAGAGCAGGTCTATCTTTATTTCGAGGGCGTATACAACCGCAGCAGCGTCTGGCTCAACGGCCACCTGCTCGGCGAACGGCCGAGCGGATATATTTCCTTCCTGTATGACCTGACCCCTTGGCTCAACCGGGACGGTGCCAATGTGCTGGCGGTGCGCGTGGACCACAGCCGCATCGCGGATTCCCGCTTCTACACGGGTTCCGGCATCTACCGCGATGTCTGGATGGTCTGTTCCGGTCCGGTCCACTTCGCCCAGTGGGGCCTGGGATACCAGGCGAAGAGTCTGACTGACAAGCAGGCCGTGATCGCCGTCGACGCTGCCATCGAGGGGCTCGGCGGCCGCAAGGCCCAGCTCAGGCTGGCGCTCCGGGACGCCGCCGGCGCCGTCGTGGCGAAGGCCACGGCCAAGGCTGCGGCCAGCCAGACCGTGGAGCTGAAACTCGCGAAGCCGCACCGCTGGGATCTGGACGATCCCTATCTCTATACGCTCGAGGCGGAGATCGTCTCTGGCAGGGAAGTGCTGGACCGTACGCAGACGCGTGTCGGCCTGCGGACCCTGGAGTTCAACGCCGACAAGGGCTTTGCGCTCAACGGACGATGGATGAAAGTCAAGGGCGTCTGCCTGCACCATGACGCCGGCGTGCTGGGCGCCGCCGTGCCGAAGGAGGTCTGGGTACGCCGCTTGCAGAACCTCAAGGGGATCGGTGCCAATGCCATCCGCACGGCCCACAACCCGCAGTCACCGGACTTCTACGACGTCTGCGACGAGATCGGCCTGCTGGTCATGGATGAGGCATTCGACGAATGGGAGTACCCCAAACGCAAGTGGGTGGAGGGCTGGAACGTCGGTACGCCGGCCATGGACGGTACCTACGATTTCTTCGCGGAATGGGGCGAGACGGACGTACGCGACATGGTCCGCCGCGACCGCAACCACCCCAGCATCTTCCTCTGGAGCATCGGTAACGAGGTGGATTACCCCAACGACCCGTACTCCCATCCGATCCTGGACGGGGGCAATGACGACTTCAAGCAGCCGGCCTACGGCGGATTCGATCCGAAGGCCCCGCGCGCCGAGCGCATCGGTGAGATCGCCAAGCAGCTCGCCGCCGTGGTCCGCTCCGTAGACGCCTCGCGTCCCGTGACCGGCGCCCTGGCCGGCGTGGCCATGTCCAACCAGACCGCTTATCCCGAGGCAGTGGACGTGGTGGGCTACAATTACACGGAGTCCCGCTACGCCGCCGACCACGCCACCTATCCGGACAGGATCCTCTACGGTTCCGAGAACAGCGGCAACTACGCCGCCTGGACGGCGGTGCGTGACAACGACTTCATCTTCGGCCAGTTCATCTGGACCGGTACCGACTACCTCGGTGAGTCCAACGCCTGGCCTTCCCGCGGCTTCCATACCGGCTTGATGGATTTCGGCAGCTTCCCCAAACCGCGCGGACATTTCTTTGCCTCCCTCTGGAGCGAGACACCGGTCTGCTACATCGGCACCTCGCTGCGTCCGGCGGCCCGCCAGGGCGGGCGCGGCGGCGATACCACCGATGCCTGGGATACCTGGAATTATGAGGAGGGGCAGACCGTACGCGTGGTCTGCTACACCAACGCCGCCAGCGCCGCACTCTTCCTGAACGGCCGCCAGGTCGGCGAACGGACTCCTTATAATAAAGAGAACGGTATCATCGGATGGGATGTCCCTTACGCCCCCGGCACGCTCCGGGCCGTCGGCTACAATGCCGCGGGAGAGGAGGAGTCCTCCTATGAGATCAAGACCTGCCAGCGTCCTTATGCGCTGCGCGTGACGGCCGACCGCACTACGCTCGCCAAGGGCGGCGTGGCACACCTGACCGTGGAGGTTGTCGACGACAACGGCAATTTCGTGCCGTTCGGGGATAACCAGATCACCTGCACCGTCCTGGGGCCGGCCCATCTGCTCGGACTCGAGGGCAGTGACAACAGCGACATGGGGGACTATACGGACAATGTCCAGCGCGCCTACCAGGGCCGCCTGCTGGCCTACCTGCGCGGCGGTCCCGCGCCTGTGCCCGCCTTCCGCGGCCGTCCGGGCGTGCCCCAGCCGGCCTACGGTGGCCCCGCCCCGACCTCCGGTCCGGTCACGGTCCGCTTCACCGCCCCGTTGCTGAAGGCGGCTGAAATCACGCTGAAGGTCGAGTAGAAGCGCTTATTTCCCGGCAATTGCGTCGATCTCTACCAGGGCGCCCATCGGCAGGGCGGCGACCTGGTAGCAGACGCGTGCCGGCTTGTCTGCCGGGAAGAATTCGGCGTAGACGGCGTTCATGGCACCGAAATCGGCGATGTCCTTGAGCAGGACGGTCGTCTTGGCGATATCCTTGTAGTCCAACCCGGCGGCCTTCAGGATGGCGCCCAGGTTTTTCAGGGACTGGCGGGTCTGCGCCTCGACCCCTTCGGGCATCTTGCCCGTCACGGGGTCGATGGGGAGCTGGCCGGAAAGGAACAGCGTGCCGTTGAGTTCAACTGCCTGGGAGTAAGGGCCGACGGCTTTGGGGGCGTCGGGCGTGGCGATGCTTCTTTTCATATCGTTTCCTGATTGAATATGTTGTCAAACAAGGTCCGGAGGCGGGGTTCGTCCGCGATCAGCCGGCGGAGCTCCCCGAGTCTGGCTGCATTGGGGGATTCCGGGATCCAGAGCTTGAGATAGCCGCCCTCGGCGTATTTCTCATGCAGGTGCTGCACGGTGCGCTGCCAGTGCTCCTCGCGTTCGAGCTCCGGATAATGCCCGAGCCCGAACTGGACCGTGCGCCGGACGATGGTCTCCGGCTCGATCTGCCGGTCGGCCTCGGCGATGATCCTTCCGTAGATGCTCCGCGGATCGTGGTCGAGCGACGCCCGGTGATCCTCCGCAGCTTGCGCGATGGTCTCAATCTGTCCCGGGTTGAACCAGCGGGGGAGTCGGGGGTCCTCCCGGATGATGCGCCCCGAGATGAGGTGGTGGGTCTTGCGGTCCTCACCCAGTCCCGTGTCGTGGAAGGCCGCGGCGGCGTAAATGATGTCTTTGTCCACCGGATAGAAATCCGCCAGGGCCAGCGCATCGCGGATGACGCGCTCGACATGCGGGCGCCCGTGCGCCTTGTCGAAGGTGTCATAGCGGGGCAGGATCTCTGCTTCTATGTAGGCTTGAAGCTCCCGGTTCATGTCACGAAGATACGAAAAAGCCGCCATTCCGGCGGACGGTCCGCGAAAATTTTGCATCTTTATACCGTGAAACACCGTGCCTTCCTCCTGCTTCTGCTCCTGCTGTGCCTGCCGGCCGCGGCAGGGGAGCCGTATTTCTGCACGCAGACGGGGAAGACCTTGTATTATGAGCGTTTCGATGCCTCTGGCGGCAAGCTCCGGCGCACGACCACGATGACGGTGGAAGGCGTGAAGCCTTATGCATCGGGCCGGAAGGTCGTCTATTCCTTCGTCCTGCGCCGCCCTTCCGGAGCGGACATGTATGGCGGCCCCGCCCGGATGGAGGCTGTCATCGATGCGGACGGCACGGTCCGGCAGGACCTCGGCGCTTCGCTGAAGTCCGTGCTGGGCAATCTCCTGCGGGGCAGGGAACTGGAATCCAGCGGCTCGATGGCGCTGCTTCCGGTGGATATGAAACCCGGTGACAACCTGCCCGAGGCCCACTGCGTCGTGGACGCGCTGGGCGCAAAATACCGCATCGACGTCACGGAGCGCCGGGTCCTGCGGGCCGAGCGCCTGACCACGCCGGCCGGGACTTTCGACTGCCTGGTCGTGCGGGAGCACAAGGTGGAGCGCGGCCCGGGCCGCCACCGCGATACCATTTCGGACAGCTGGTATGTACAGGGGATCGGCTATGTGCGGCACGACACCTATGACAGGAATCTCCGGCTGGAGACGACGGAAGTCTTGAAAAAGTATTAACTTTGCGGATCCAACGAAGTTGAGATGAAGAACGGTCTGACCCTGCTCGCCGCCCTGGTGCTGTCGCTGATGCCCTTCGCATCGGCCGCGCAGTCTGTTTCCCGGGCTGACAGCACGGCGCAGCGTCTCGCCGAGGCGGGTTTCGCGAACGTCCGGGTCGCCGAGACGGAGCAGTTCACGGTCTTTACGGTCGAGAATGACTACTACAAGATTCCGGCCGAGGGCTTCGCGCGTGCGATACAGATCATTGAAGGGGCCGGCCTGGACATGACCCGGCCTGTCAAGCTGATCGGCACCTCTTACAAGGTCCCCCAGGTCACTATCAACTATGACCCGCTGGCCGGCCGCTGGGCTGCGACCAAGCGCCTGGACGAATCGTGGGACGCCGTCCGGGGACAGTCCCTGCGCAACAATTCCTTCGGCAAGGTCGACCTGGTGATCTATCCCGCCTTGTCCCTGACCAACCTGATCATCACCCAGGTGTACCAGAGCCTCTGGGAGCTGAAACCTACCCTGGAAGTGTCCCTGTGGCCCGGCTCCAAGCTGTCCTACCAGATGGTCTTCCCGGTGTTCACGGACTTTTTCGACGCCAGCTACCACAAGGTCCATCCGGGATTCATTACGCTGTCCCAGCGCTTCCGGGACCCCTGGCACCTGAACATCTTCGGCAAGGCCACCATCGGCAATTTCTCCAACCGCCGCTTCGGCGTGGCCCTGGAAGCGGCATACTGGTTCCCCAACGAGCGTTTCTGGGTCGATACCCAGCTGGGTGTCGTCTCGCCGGCGATGTTCAACGGATTCCAGTGGCGCTACATGTTCGAGCCGCTGTTCGTCTGGAATGTCGCGGGCAACTACTATAATGCCAAGCTCCAGACCCAGTTCCTGCTCCGAGCCCAGCGTTTCCTGGAAGGGGATTACGGCCTCAAGTTCGAGATGATCCGGCATTTCCGCCACTGCTCTGTCGGTTTCTATGCCGAGCGGGGGATCGAGATCTTCGACGGCATCGTCTACCACACCCCGCACACCAACGGCGGTTTCCGATTCCAGATCGCGCTGCCTCCGTATCGCATGAAGCGGCACGGGTACTACCCGCGTGTCACGACCTCCGGCCAGATGGGTATGGCATACAACGCAAACAACGAGCAGAAGTTCTACAAGGAGTTCCGGACGGAGGCTGGCGACAACATCATGAGCCTGAACTATTACAACCCCTATTATATTAATAGTCAATTGGGGCGGTAAGGAATTTATTTTTAAAAATATTTGTTTTTTTCCTTTTTCTGTCCTACCTTTGTCATTTGGTATGTAGTATGCCGCGAAAGGGGGTACTGCGAACTGCTAGAAGAGAGTTAGTTTAATGTTTAATATTTATTTTAAAGAAATGAAAAAGTTTTTTTCACTCATTGCGTTAGTAGCTGTGTTTGCCGCTTGCCAGCCTGAGAAGGTTCAGACTGCCTTTACGGTTGCCGGTGCTACCGCAACCATCAATGTCCAGGTGTTCAATGTCAACACCGGCGCTGCTTATGGTGGAACCTACACCCTGAGCGCTTCCGAGGGAACTGTCAGTGGTGGTACCGTTGCGATCGAGTCCGCTCAGAGCACCGGCATCTCCAAGCATGACGTGACCCTTACCGTCACGGGTCCGAAGCTTGCCAAGACCTACACCTATGCCGTTACGATTCCCGACGTTCTCGCAGGCGGTCACGCTGACGTCAACGCGATCATCGTCGTCGGTGAGGATGGTGATACCTATGATTATGAGGTTGTCGAGAGTGCTACCGAGGAAGTGACCGAGGTTGCCATGGTCAATGACCACTATCCGACCCACACCCACGCCGACACCGATTACTATCTCAACAACAGCGAGTTCCTCCTCGAGGGCGAGATTGAGTACGATGTGCTTTCCGGTTCCGAAATTATCAAGGACTCCGAGGACTTCAAGCTTGGTTTCGATACCCAGGTCAAGGAGAACATCATGAAGGCCTACAACTCCGGCAAGAAGGTTGAGAAGGCTACCCTGCCTATCACGGTCTCCGCTTACGCTATCTGGAGGGCTTGGGCTACCTACACCGTCAAGACTGTCAAGTACACGGTCAACGCTACCAACCTCGCCACGAAGGAGAAGCTTGTCGCCGGTACGTTCAGCGGTTACCAGTATTCTTCCACCAAGGCCGAGTACGAGGAGAAAGCTGCTCCTGGTGCTGACGGTCACTATTCCCCGGGCCACGGCCACGATGCTCACGGCTCCCAGGCCAACGCCGGTGGTGGTATCATCTACTCCGAATAAGCAATCCCTGATTGTCAAACGAAATTAAAAGAATTACGATATGAAACTCAAAGCACTTGCATTGTCTATCGCTCTTGCAGCCGGTATCTTCGCTGCAAACGCCCAGACTGCCTACAAGGGTAATGACGTGTTCCTCGGTATCGGTGGCGGTATCATCTCCACCTATAACGGCGGTTTCAATTCCCCTGCTTTCTACGGCAACATCATGCTCGGTAAGTACATCACTCCGGTTTGGGGTGTCCGTGGTGTCATCGGCGGTCCTTTCCAGACCCTCGATCCCAAGGTGAAGGGCAATGGTTTTGACATGACGGCTGACAACGCCCGTGGTTACAAGAACCAGCTCTTCGGCGAACTCAACCTCGATGGTATGATCAACTTCTCCAACATCTTCGCTACCGACCTCGCCAAGTTCGATGTCTACGGTTTTGTTGGTCCGACCATGAATCTCTCCAAGGAGAACACCGTTCTCTCCAACACCGCCCAGTTCCAGAATGTCCTGCCGGTCGTTGAGAGCAATGACCTGAAGGTCCGCTTCGGCGCCAGCGCCGGTCTCGGCCTCGGTTACAACTTCACCGACGCTTTCGAGCTCGCTCTCGAGGGCCGTTACGGCATCACCCCGTCCATCTTCGGCGACGCCAGCCAGTTCCGCAAGGCTGAGGGCACCGGCCGCGTGACCCTCAACGCCATCTGGACCATCGGTGGCAAGCATGGCAAGTTCGCCCGTGCCGCCGCTGCCGCTGCCGCTGCCGG
>JAEEGK010004780.1_pt1 | contig 33004 bp, 32 predicted proteins | sample 8958771 | NCBI WGS metagenome assembly JAEEGK01 (sample SAMN16246547, study PRJNA631951) | gut metagenome | biome: gut microbiome; feature: rumen; material: SC-attached | host: Bos | place: Iran: Karaj | collected 2018-10 | reverse complement strand
GCTGTCGGCGGCGTCCTTCCCGGACGCTGCCGCTTTTGTTTTCCCGGCGGAGGGCCGGCTGCTCCCGCTTCCGGCGTTGTAGTCCCCCAGGCCAGTCCCGGCGGGCACGCCCAGGATCGCCGCATCCTCGGCGCGGACATAGCCCAATGTCTGCAGCCGTTTCAGGGCATTGTCGAAATCCTGCTGGCGCTGTTCGTCCTCATATTCCCGGAGGCTCTGCTGCCACTGGGTATCGTAGCGCCGGTCCCCCGCGGCGTCCCGCTCCCGCGCATAGGCAGTCTCCTCCTCCCGCAGCGCCCGCTGCCAGGCCGTCTCGTCGGCATACCGCCGGTCATCGACTGCGTCCCGCGCCATCTCATAGGCCCAGCGGCGCTCCTGATCGGAAAGCTGGTCGCCGTACTCCCGAAGGTACTGCTGCCACTCCGTCTCCTTCCAGTCCTGCTGATCTGCATACGCCCGCAGATCCTGGGCCCACTGCCGGTCCGCCCGCCGGTCCAGGACTTCGTCCCGCTCCTGCCGGTAGCGCCGGTCATAATCCCGATCCTCCTCGTTCCACGCCCGGTCATAGGCCGTCTCGTCGGCATAGCGGGCGTCGTCCACGCTGTCCCGGTAAAGGCCGTAATCGAAGCTGCGGTCTGCGTTCCACTGGTCCAGCCGGTCCCGATAGCGGTCATATTCCCTCTGCCCGTAGTCCGCGTAGACGTCGGCGAGCCCCAGCTGACGCTCATATTCCCGCATATAGCGTCCGTAGGCGTCGTCGTACAGCTCCGGCAGCTTGTCGCTGAGCCGGGCGGCGTAGTAGTCCCCGGCCTGGGACGCGGCGGTCATGGCATAGCTGGAGGGCACGCCCCCGGTCATGGCGGCGTACTGCCCCAGGGCATCCTGGGTCGCCCGCTGTCCCTCCCGGCGGTACTGCTTCCGGTAGGCCTGCCACACCGGGTCGGTATCGGGGTCGTAGTTCCAGCGCATATCCTCCGCCCGTTTCAGGGCCGCGTCCCGCCGCCGCTCATACTCCGTCCCATCCCAGACCGGGGCTTCGCCGTAGTCGTATTCCCGGATGGCGGCGGCGTAAGGCGTCCGGCTTTCCACCGGCTGCGCCGCGGGGAGAGGGGCGGTGCTGCCGCCGGATAGGGCGCTGTCCCGGGGGCCAGAGTCCGCCGCGCTTCCCGCGCTCTGCGTCTGGGGCCTGGGCTGCGCGGACTGGCTCCCGGCCCGGGTCAGGCTCTCCGCCGCCCCGGCCCGTTCCAGGGCGGCAAGCTGCTCCGGCGTGAGCGCGCCGCTGCGTCTCGCCGCCTCCAGGGGGGCTGCCCGGCTGATCCACTCCTGCCGCTCGGCATCCGTGGCGGTGCCCTTGACCATCTTATAGGGGATGCTCTCCTCCAGGGCGGAACGCTTTGCCGCCTGCGTCCAGTTCCCGGCCCGGGTCAGATTCCCCCCGGCGTCTGCGGTATAGGCCTCCCCGCCGGGACCATAGAAGACATAGTTGTTGCGGTCATGTCCGAAGCCCTCGTTTTGCAGGAGCCGCCCGTTGCTGACGGGGACATACCCCCCGATGCCGTCCCCGGAATACCGCAGCCAGCCGTTCACTTTGCCGTTCCCGTCCACATAGCTGGACCAGTTCCCCGCCGTCTGGAAGTCGTTGATCGCCTTGTAATCACCCCTGTTCCAGCGATCCACCACGCCGTTCCAGGCCGCCTTGTCCTCGGCGGTCATGGTGCGGAAGCCCGCGTCCGGCTTCCAGCTGACGGTGTAGTCCTTCCCCTGCGCTGCCGCCGGCCTGCCCGAGAGCGCCGCTGCCATGGCTTTGGCCTCCTCCCGCCGGTATTCGTTCTGCTGCGCCTGGGTGCCGTTGGCCATGACGTAGGACCTCTCCAGGGCCTTCGCCGCCTGTGCCGATCCCGGTACGCCGGCTGCCGCCTGCTGGGCCAGATTCTTCTGGATCAGATATTGGTTCCGCGCCGCCGTATCGTTGGGCATCGGCGCTGCCTCGACGGGCTGGCGGGCCCCGAACTCCGTCCTTTGCGCCGCTTTCAGCGGATCGGTGAAAGCCCGTTTGTACACCGTGTTCTGATCCGCCGCCGTTCTTTTGATTGCCATCGTATGCTTCTCCTCCTCTGTCACTGCAGATTGCTGCCGGAGTAACGGACCTCCGTCAGACTGTATATCACCGCATTGCCGACGCCCCGCAGCTTGAGCCGAAAATGGTCGCAGCGGCGCAGGATCATCGGCAGGTTGTCGCTTTTCTTGGCCGCCGCGCCCTCCAGGGTCCCCAGGCTGTGCCAGAGGCCGTCGCTGTCGTACATGACCAGCGCTTCCAGGCTGCTCCCCGCCGAAAGCGCACAGCGGAGCTGAAGGCGCAGGAGCCCCTTTTTGTTCTGGCTGTAACTGTCGGAAGTCTCAAAGAAGCGGTCAAAGTCCGCGAACTCCGCCTCCCAGGAGACTTCCCCCTCCGGGGTGCCCCGGCTGCCGTCCAGACTCCAGAGGCAGCCGTCGGCGCAGAGCATGCCCAGGGCGCCGTCCCAGAAGGCGAAGCCCAGAGCGTGGGCGTCGTCCTCCCGGTGCCAGGTCCGATAGCGGGTGTCATAGACGAAAAGGCTCCAGGCCTCCCCGTCGGACATGCTGACGTAGTAGCGCACGCCGTCGGAGCCCGCCGCGGCATCCTGCCACCGGACATTGGCGCCCAGGGCATCGGAGATCAGGGCGGGGATGCCGCCGGTATAGGCGCAGACCCCCACCCGGCTGAGATAATAGAGGGTCTCCCCCGCAATGGCCAGGCTCCTGTGACAGCCGGCCCGGACCCCCAGCCGGGCAGAGGGGGTCCACTGATAGTTGGAGGGCTTGTCCCCGTAGACCTTGTAGACCGCCTCCTCCTTGAAGAAGATGGGGTAGCCCAGATAGCTGACGCAGCCGGTGAACTCCCCGGCGTCCAGGGTCTCGCTCTGCCAGCTGTCGGTGGCCAGGCCCTCAAACACCTGGAAGTTGAAGGGGTCCCCCAGCTTGCTGGCATAGATCGTATCCCCCCGGCAGCCCCAGAGCCGGTTCTCGTTGACGCAGAGATAGTCCAGGTCCGGCACCGTCCGGGCAATGGTGACCGCGCTTTCTTCGCAGTCCACCGGCTCCGCGGCGAAGGTCAGTTCCGCTCCGCCGCTGCCCTCCTCCACGGGGATGGCGGCACTGCCGCCGCCGATACAGGCGGTGAGGACTTCCCCATCCCAGCAGAGGCTGTCCCCCGGGCTCAGCGCCGAGGTCAGGGTGAATTGCAGGGCGGTTTCCTCCGGCTTGAAGTGATAGGTCCCGGCCTCCGTCCCCTCCTCCGGGCGGTAGACCCAGCGCTTATCCAGGGTGAGGGCGTTCTCGTCGAAATGCAGCTCGTCCCCCTCCACCTCCCGGAGGATCAGGGTCTTGTTGTTCTCCGGGTGGCGCAGACAGCCGGAGAGGGTCAGGGCGTCCCCGGGCCGAAAGGCCCAGGCCGTGCCAGGCGCGGAGATGGTGTTGGCCCTGGCGCTCACGCCGGCGTAGGTCCCGCTGCGGAAGGCGGCTTCGCCGCTCCAGCTCTCCTCCATGCTGCCGAAGTCGTCCCCGGCGGCGTCGTAGTATTTCTTGTCCGGGAAGATGAGGACGAGGCTACCCATGGCGGCGAAGATCTTTTGCCCCGCCGTCACGGTCCCCTTCCGCACCCCGTCGTAGTAAAAGCCCGTCCCGTCGGTCCACCAGACCGCGTCTCCGGCGCCGATGCCGCCGGGCGCTTCCAGCGTCCCCAGGAGGCCCCGGGGCTCCCGGGGCGTCAGCAGGGGGAATTCCCGCCCGGACAGGTTCTTCATCCACCACAGTTCCCCGTCCCGGGCCCGCAGATTGTGGTTCAGCCCGCCGAAGGCCGTCTGGACCGCCGGGCGCATGATGTTCCGGGCGGGCATTTCCGGTAGCTTCATGGCCTCCTCCTCAGCTCACCGGGTCCGTCAGGGTCAGGCTCACCGTCAGCTCCAGGGTCGCCGCCTGATACTGACCCAGGGTGACGGGGCTGTCCAGCACTTCCCGGTAAAGAAGGGCGGTGGCGATGCTTGTGGAGGCATAGACCTGCGTCCGGATGACGCCGAAAATGCCCCATTCCCGCAGCGTGACATTGTTGCTGCCGGTGTTCTGCACGGAGACCGTGATGGTCCTGGTCACGGTGCCCACGCTGTCGTCATAGACCGGCGCGCCCATGGCGCAGCTCAGATAATTGACGTTGGCATAGGCCTCCAGCCGGTAGTCCGCAGCGGTGGGCGCCGTGGTCCCCGTACCCAGCCGGATGCTGCATCCGGCACTGTTGCCCGCCAGATCGTTTGAATAAATGCCCAGCGGCGACACCGCCGACAGGTTGTCGCCATACCGGTCCGCCACCGTGACTCCGTCCGTGTTCTTGATGGTACTCAGGCCGTTGTGATGGCTTCCCATGAGCATGATGTTCCGGAAAGCCCGCCAGTTTTTCGTCCATGTCCCTGCCATGTATGATTGTCCTCCTTATTCGATGCTGATCGCGGCCTGCACCGTGCCGCCGACGCCGCCGGGCAAATCCTCCGCCCGGAAGCTGCCCTCCGGTGCCTTCCGCCGGATCGCCGCGCTGACCGATGCCGTCATTTCTCCCGGCGTCTCCGCCGCTGCGGAGATCCGTTCCGCCTCCTGGGTCAGGGTCGCTGCGGCGCTGAGGCCGCCGCAGCCCATTTCTCCGGGGGCGGTCACATGGGGCCGTATGCGCTTTCCGTTTATCTCCAAAGAGCTTGCTGCGACCGCCGCGCTACCCCAGTCATCGGCGGTCAATACTTCCGGCGTCAGGGCGATGATCCGCGCCGCTGCCAGGCGGCCGGACATCACCCGCAGGAGGTCCCCGCGGTTCGGATTAGCCATGCTGACGCCCTTCATCGCCCGGCCCAGGGCCAGGCCGTTGAGAAAGCTGGTCTCGTCGTATGCCATGTTTTCCTCCCCCGCCCCGGCTCTACCAGCGGATCGCCGTCTCGTGTCCATCGGCAGCCGTCAGCTTCACGATCCGGCCCAGGGCGTCCGTTTCCACGGCGTAGCTGATGATGGTCCCGCCGTCCACCGTCTCCCGGATGACCCCGTCGGAGATGCCCCGGAAGTCATAGGCCGTGGGCCGCCGCATCCTGTCCGCGTCCACATACCCGTCCCCGGAGAGCAGGAGGCTCACGTCCTCCCCTTCCCCTGTGGTATACCGGACCGTCAGGCCGTCGCTGTCCCGATAGACCATGCCGCTCTGAAGGCCGCTGCCGAAGGAAAGCACCGGCAGGTAATTCCCCCTGGGCGTCGTCTGATAGCGGATGCCCGCCGTGACGGTCTCCTCGCAGACATAGACCATCACGGGCCATGCCGTTTCCTCCGTGCCGATGGCCGTCCGGGTCTCGTCCGTCCACCAGCAGGGCGCGTCGCCGCGCTTCATCTGCACCGTGCGGGCCGGGGCCGATACCTTGTCGGTGACGAATTCGAGCTCCCCGTCCCGGATGCGGATGTAATGCAGGTCGCTGCGGTTTCCCTGGAGGCAGCGGAGGGCCCGCTGCCAGTCCGTGCGCAGGCGCTCGGCTTCCAGGTCGGCGGTCAGGCCGGACCGGGCATACAGGGCCGCCATCAGGGATTCCGGCGTGACCGCCGGGCCGGAAATGCTGCCAGAGCCCGTCTCCGCCACGCTCTCCGCCAGGGCCTCCAGGCCGCTGTCCGAGAAATTCTCCGCGTCCAGATGCCGCAGCAGATACCGCAGCTCCTCCATCAACATATAGAGGTAATTCTGGAGCGCATCCACCTTGTCCTCTGTTTTTTCGTCTCCCCGGAAGCCGGGCATCCCCGTCTCCAGGACATGCATCCGGTCAGGCATGGCGGTCCGCTTCCGGCAGGCCCGTGGCCACGCTGGTCAGCAGGCTCAGGATGCCCGCCAGCAGAGAGGCGGAGACCACCGCCGCCCAATCCACATCGCGGATCAGGGCGCTGGTCCCGATGACGGCAGCCCCCGTCTGGGCCACCGTCCGCAGCGCGCGGATCGCCGCCGCCTTCGCAAAAGTCTTCACTGTCTCGATTCCTCCAATCTCTCCAGGACCGCCGCCAGCTCTCCCCGGGTCACGGGTCTGTCCGGGCGGAAGCTGCCGTCCGGATAACCCCGCATCAGCCCCCGGGCGACGGCCCAGCGTATGGCGCTCTCTGCCCAATGTCCCGCGGCGTCCTCCGCCGTCTCCGGGGCATAAGGGGGACGGCAGACGGCCACGACCCGGGACAGGCTGCGCGCTTTTTCCGCCACGCAGCCCCCGTTATCCTGGCTGCCCGACCATCCCGGGGTGGTGTTCCCCTCTATCGTAAAAACGACGTCCCCTTCCCGCTTCACCGCCAGGGCGCAGTGCTCCGGCTCCGTCCCGCCCCGGAAATTCAGCAGCAGGATGTCCCCGGCTTCGGCCTCCGCCGGGGCTGCGGTGCAGCCATGCTCCCGGTACCACCGCAGCAGCTGGGTGCAGGAGGCCGTCCGCCCCCCGCCGAAGAAGGCGGGGGCCTCCCCGGCCTGGCGGAAGACCCACCACAGGAAGCAGACGCACCAGGGCTGCCCCTGGAACGCCGGGTCATAAGCCTCCCAGTATTTTGTGCGGTTGGAGCCGGGCGGGTCTTCCGTCACGCCCAGCTCGCCCCGGGCGATCCCGATCACGTTTTCCTTGCTCATGAAAGCTCCTTCTGTTTTTACTCGTACCAGATCTGAAACAGCCATGCTTCGCAGTCGCAGGAGTGGCCGGTGAGATAGGTCTCCACCGAGACCCCGCTCAGGTCGATCTCCACAGTCTGTTTCGGCACGGCATAGGGCGTGTCCACATGAATGACGACCCCCGGCTGGCTGTTGATCGCCGCCGCCGTATTGTTATAGGCAGTAAACATCACGGATTTCTTCGTCTGTCCCGTCCATCTTCCTGCCCCAGTTCCAGTGAGGCCTATCGCATCCACGAGGTACAGCGTCCACAGGTTGTAGTTCCCGGTTCTGCCGGTTGCGTAAACTCTGACAAACAGCTTCTTCGCCGCTGCCGGTATGGGCTCAAGGAACTGAAAGGTCTTGTTGTTGCTTGAGCTGTGATAGATGCAGGCCTCCCCCTGCTGTGTTGTTTTGCTGAAGGTGGTGCCGTTGGCATACAGCTTGGCGCACCAGGCGCTGCCGGAAGTATAAGAACCGGCGGGGAAATGGGTGTTGTCCAGAAGATAGACGGTCCCGCCGCCGCTTTTTCCGCCCAAAAGGATGGGTTCTCCGAAAATGCTCATGCCGTTTCCTCCACCGTACACTGCATCGTCATGGCCGCCGAGGGGGCCGTCCCCAGGGCATAGGCCGTCAGGGTCCCGGCGTTGTTTTCCACCAGCAGCGCGCCCACGCCGTCCGCGATCAGGGCATCGAGCTGGGCCGCCGAGGGCTGCAGGTCCACCTTGCTTTTCGCTGTGACCGCCGCGCCGGTGACCGTCACCGTCTGGGTATAGGGCCCGTCCCCCGTCCACTGTGCGCCAAAGGCGACGGTGCCGGTGCATACCGGCGTCGCCGCGCCGATCTGGGCGGGCGTCGGCAGAGGCGGCGGATTCAGGGCGCTGTACTGCCGCTCGTTGGCCACGTTCCCCAGGCCCAGGTCCGCGGCGGTCAGGCTCCGGTCCCGGCTCAGGTCATGGCCGTTGATCTTCCTGGTCTGGGGCACCATGCCGTCGGCGGCGGCTTCCGCTCTGGCTGCCGCGGCTAAGGCGGCGGCCATCGCCTCCTCGGCGGTCCTGGCATAATCCGGCAGGGCCGTCAGGGCCTGCGCCAGTTCTTCTTCCGTGCCCTCATAACCCGCTTCCCGGGCCAGGTCGTAGGCGCTCTCTCCGGTCTCCCCCTTGAGGGAGGCGATCCACTCCTCCGCCGTCCCGCCGTAGCCGCCCCGCACAGCCAGTCCGTAGGCGGTGAGGAAGTAGGGCGGGTTTTCCGTCCAGCCCTCCCCGTGGGCCATGACCGCCTCGTCGTAATAGGGCGGCAGCACCGGTCCGGCATTATCCTCCACCGTCACGGTGGGCTCTGGCGCATAGGGGGGCAGCTTATATTTCCGGCTCATCAGGCTTCCTCCTTCGGATAACCGTCGGCGGGGTTGTAGGTCCGGCTGAACCAGCGGACGAACTCGCCCCAGGCGGCGTTGAAGACCTGCATGGAGGCGGCGTAGCGGTCGTATTCCCCGTTGGCGTAGTGGATCATGGCCTGGAGATACCGGGGATAGAGCTTGTCGTGGGGCGGATAGACCGCCAGGGTCCTGTCCTTGTCCTCGTCGTAGGTCACCGGCGTGAATTCATAGGGGTGGAGCAGGAACACATCCGTATAGACCTGCCCCTCACATTCGCTCAGCCAGGCCGCTTTCTGCTCCTTGGTATAGGCATTGGGCTCGATGCCGTCCACGAGCGCAATGCACTGATGTACTGTCATTTCGTCCTCCTGCGCCGGAATATGTCGCAGCTCCCCCCCCCGGTCGCTGCTCGTGGATTCCGGCGCGTCGTCCTTTCCAAACCGAAGCAGGCGCTTCGGTTTGGTCTTTTTCTCCTTCTTTGGGACGTGTTGCAAAATGCCGGCCCCTGCCTCCCTCCCTGAGGGAGGTGGCATCGCCGCGAGGCGATGACGGAGGGAGTCAGCGCGCTTTATTGCTGTCGCTTCCAATGATAGCTGCTGTTTATCCGACGCTGACTCCCACACCCGCTTCGCGGGTCCGCAATGACGAGATGGGTACACCTTGCAACATGCCCCTGCTCATACGTGCTTTTCCAGCAGGGTGATGCGGGTCTCGTGGCCGCTGACGGTCGATTTCTGCCCTTCCAGCTCATTCCAGAGACGCCGGTGCGCTTCGCTGTTGCTGCTCTCCATGGCGTCCAGCTCGGCATTGAGGTTATCCACCAGGGTGCTGAGCTTGGTCACGCTGGTATTCAGCTTGATGGCGGGGGTCAGAACACTGATAATCAGCCCCACGAGGGCGATGATCACCGCCATGACGGTCCATTCCATCGCCGCGCCTCCCGTCAGGTGCTGCTCATGATCCCGGCAGCCTTGAGGGCGTCCAGCAAAGCCTTGAACTCGGCGGCGGTGGGGGCGCTCCCGGCGGCCTCGTCCACCTTGGCCGCCATCTTCACCGCCCCGGCCTTCGTCTTCGCGGCGGCGGGCATGGCAGCCGTCCCGCTCATCTTCAGATCGCCGGTGATCTCCACATTGGTGAATCTCGTGTATTCCGCCATATCACGGCCCTCCGATCAGCTGAGATCTCCAGCGCCGCTGACGCCGGCGCAGGCGATGCCCCGCCAGTCGTGGAAGCCGGCGGTGAAGCGGGCGTAGCCCCGCCACACATTGGCGTCGGTGTTCTCATCCACGGTGCTGCGCACATCCAGAGGCACGCGGTCCAGCCAGACCAGGCTGCCGTATTCCTGATTGTACCGGCTGTCCAGCAGCACCCAGGGCGAGGTCCCGGCGGTGATGAACTGGTTGAGATAGGGCCACACGATGACGTTCCAGCGGCCGAACTGATAGTTGAAGCCGTTGTTGGCGGTCTCGGGGTCCTTGTCCGCGCCGATGGCGGCGAACACGGCCTTTTTCAGGCTGTGGATATTGGGGATCAGGATGGTGTCCGGAGCCACGTCCAGGATCTCGTCGTTGTCGCCCCGGGTGTTCTGCATCTTCACCTCCAGCATGCCCAGAGCGTCGGCGCTGAAGGCGTCGGAGAACAGGTTGCTCTGGGCTTCGCCCTTGATCTTGGCGGGGTGGGCGGCATGGAAGAGGGTCTGGCCGTCGCTGGTTTTCAGGTCGAACCTGCCCCCCGCGTAGGTGACGGCGGAGCTGCCGCTGATGGCGCCGCCCAGTAGGGCCGCCCCCAGCTTCTCCCGGGTGCGGTAGTAGGCGGTGACGAAGCCCGCAGGCTTCTTGCGCAGGTCGATGGTCTTGCTGTCCTCCACGATCTCCCGGCTCAGGGAGAAGCTGTCCTTCCAGGTGACGGCCTCCAGCACCTTGCTGAAGCCCTCCTCCTGGCCGTCGGTGGGATAAGCGCCGTTCTCACCGGCCACCTGGAAGCCCTCCATAGCGGTGAGGGAGGTGTATTTCTCCGCCCAGTGGTCGGTCTTGTCCTTCTTGAAAACGCGGTTGACGATGCTCTCCCGTTCAAACTGTTCGCCCCGCTTCTCGATGAGCATGCGGACGGCGGTCTGAGAGCTGCCGAAAATGGAATTGTTGACGCCGGAGCCCTCGGAAAAAGTGATATTTGCCATTGTCCTTCCTCCTTTCCGAATCAGTCAAAGCGAACCAGCACCCGGGAGCCCGCCCCGTCGCCGTCCTTGGCCACGATGGTTGCCACGCCGGAGGTCTTGGTGCCGGTCACCTGGCAGCCGTTGGAGGCGTGGAGGGTGACTTTGTCCCCCACGTTCACGCCGCTGAGGCTGGCAGAGGCGGTGGTTTCAAAAACCTGGTCGGGCTGCACCTTGACGACGGGGATGATGTCCCCGGCGGTGCAGGCCGCGCTCTTTTCACACATGCTGATATAGGTGGGCTTCGTGGTGCCGGCGGCAATGGCCAGATTGCCGGAGGACTGCACCAGGGCCATGCCCTGCTTGGGGGTGATGGCGCCGCAGGGCAGGTATTCCCAGGGCGCCACACGCCCGTCCTCATTCTGATAGGGGATAAAACCTCTCATAGTCTATAATCCTTTCTGTCGTCCTTATTCGCCGGAATGTTTCGCATTTGCGCGAGCGCCAATGCTCGTTGATTCCGCCGAAACGTCCTCATTCCGCGCGAGGGGACCCGCCGCTCTGCGGTGGGCGCGCGCTTCCTCTCCAAAACGAAGCAGTCGCTTCGTTTTGGGTCCCGTTGGTTTCCTTATTTGCCGGAGTGTTTATCTTTTGAAGCGTTTCCGGTCCTGGTTATAATAGCGGCGGATCTCCTCGTCGCTGGCGTCTGGCAGGAGGGCCCGGATGATGGCCAGCTCCCCGGCAGGCACGCTGACGCCGCCGTAGCCCCGGGTGCTGGTGGCGGAAAGATGGCTCCTGTCCGCCGCCTTCGCTCTGGTCCGCTCCGCCGTCCGCCGGTCCCGAAGCTCTCCCAGCTTCTCCCGGGCCGCCAGGGTGTAGGCGTCCACGAAGTCCAGCCCCATGTCCACATACTGCCGGAACCTGTCCCCGGCTTCGGAGCGCAGGATCGCTCCCAGGTCCTCCATCTCCGGGTCCATCTCCCGGATGCGGGCCAGCTGCGCAGACACCTGCCCGCTCTCCGATGCGTAAGCCCCGGTCTCTCCGCCGTAGGCTTCGCCGGCTTCCGCCGCGCCGCTTTCCGCAGCCATGTTCCTTTCTTCCATCCTTTTACCTCCTTATTTGTCCTTCTTCGCGGGGGCCTTCTGCCCGTCTCGCAGATCGCCGCCCCGGACGACCTTGCCGCTGCTCTTGCCCGCTGCGGTCTGGCCGGGGGCCTTCACCACCTGGGCGCCGCCGTTGGAGATCCTGCCCGCATAATCCTTCGCCATCGTATTTCCCTCCTTTCGTCCCTTCGTCCTTATTCGCCGGAATCCGGCGCAGCTCCCTTTGGTCGCTGCTTGATGATTCCGGCGAAACGTCCTCATTCCGCGCGAGGGGACCCGCCGCTCTGCGGTGGGCGCGCGTCTCCTCTCCGAAACGCAAACACTTCGTTGGTTTCCGTTTCGGTTTCCGGCTTCCTTATTCGCCTGGATCAACCTGCATCTGTTCCTGCTTCCGCTTTTCCAGATATTCCTTCGTGTCCCCCGCTCCCGGATAGTGGAGCAGCTCCAGCTTCGACCAGAGAAGGATCTGTGTGTCCGTGTCCCGGGGATCTCCGAAAGCCCCCATCTGGAACATGCTTCTCGCCTCCTGCCACAGCTGCTCCCGGTTGTTTGTCAGAGGCGCGGAGGCGTCGCAGCTGAAGAGGAAGCGGTCCTCGTCCAGGATGCAGTGCCAATTCCCGTTCTCGTCTTGCTCATAGAAATCGTAGCGGTTGAACTCTTCATATTTTGCCTGTCCCCGGTCGTCCTCCGCCACGATGGGCCGGGGCTCGTCGGCATAGGCCACCTTGAGCATCACGATCCGCTTGAACAGCTCCGCGTAGGCGGCCTCCTTCATGACCCGCTTGGATTCCAGCCGTCCCGCGCTCTGCTGGGCGGCAAACTGTTTGGCGACGCCGGACTGGGCCGTGGCGTCCCGGCGGCCCTGGAAGGAATCCGTGATGCCCAGGGCCTGCCGCGCCTCCTCGTACACCCCCGCAAGATACTGCATCTCCTGGCTCAGGTCGCCGGAGAACTGATAGACCCCGATCAGGCCCGCGTCGGCGGCGTTGCCGATGTACCATTTTTCCCCGTCCTCCGGGTCCACCCGGAAGTCCGCCCGATCCGGCAGGGTGATGCGGGTGCCCGCCTTGATGAAGCGGTCGATGATCTTCGTCTCCATGCGGCTAATGGTGTTCTGCTGGTCCGCGATCTTGTCCACGTCGGAGTCCCCCAGCAGCTGCCCGAACAGGCTGACGTTCTTTTGCAGGAACACGGGGAACACGTCGGGCTTGTAGTAGGGCAGCACCGTGGGGCGCTTCACCGGCAGGCCCGCCTCGTCCGAAAAAGCACGGGCGCCGGGGATCTCGGTGCCGTTTCCGGTGGTGAAGCCGGCAAGCAGCTCTTCCCGCTCCTCCTCCGTCTCCTCCGTCTTCCCGCTGCCGCAGACGGGGCATACCGCCGTGTCCGGCCCCAGGGCTTCGCCGCACTGCCGGCAGCGCCGTAGCCGCCGGGCCTCGAAATCCTCCAGGTCCTCCAGGACGGTGTCCCCCACCCAGGAGAATTTCCCCACGCCGCCTTTGGCGTTGCGGTAATAGACCACGATCTGGGTCACCATTTCATCGGCAGCTTCGGCGTCCCGTTCCAGGCTCCGGGCCTCCGGGGCTTCCTCCCCCTCGTCCACATCCTTGCCGTAGGTTCGCCGGATGTAAGCCCGGGTCTGGGGCAGCTTCAGGGCGATGGCGTCCATGTCCTCCACGGAGGTGAACACCCCCTCCTGGGGAACCACCTGCTTGGGATGGAGGATGCTCACCGTCACGTCCCCCACGGCAGAACGGGTGCGCCTGGCGTCATCCCATTCCACCAGCCAGTAGGCGCCGCCCTGGATGGGCACGGTGCGCTCCATCATGTCGTTCAGCGTCTCCATGGGCAGCCGATCCAGCTCGTTGCGCAGCATGTCCTCCAGGATCTTCGCCCGCCATTCGTCGCTCTGCCGCCGGGCCGTCACCTTGGGCTGGGGTATGACGGCGGACACCTCGCTCTCGATGTTCTCCGCGATGATATTGCGGATGTGGGCTGCCTTGCGCATAGTCCCGTTCCGTTTCATGTCCCGGGGCGTCAGCGGCGCGATCTCCCGCACCTCGCCCCGATAGAGGGCCTCCCGCTCGTCCATCTTCCGCGTTTCGTCCCCCAGAGCGGCCTCGTTGCGCCCCAGCCATTCCTTCCAGTATTCCAGCTTTTCTGCTCTGTTCATCTTTCCTCCTCAGCCTGCTGCTCTCCGCCGTCCCCGGATGGAAAGGGACGCGGCGATCCGTTGGCCTGTCCTATCGTTTCGGGTTCCCCCCTCGTCCTTATCCGCAGGGATGTCCTCCCCGTGCCGCACCTGCTCCGCCAGGCTGCGTCACGGTTTTGGCTCTCCCCACTTCTCAATCAAATACTTCCTTCCCTCAGCGTCGGCGTTCAGATAGTCCTCCCACATGTCCTCCGTCCAGCGGTTCCTGCCCTCCGGCTCCTTCGCCGCGGCGGTCATGCGCTGCTGGGGCCGTATGTACCAGGCGATGGCCAGTGCCATCACGCAGTCGTCGTGGGCCCCCGCCTCCGCCTCCGGGCGGAGGCTCTCATTCCGGACGAAGGTGAGCATCTCCTCCAGGGTGGTGCGGTCGTTCACCAGGCCGATGCCGTCCCGCATGGCCTCCACCAGCGTGCCGATGACGACGGGCCTGGTGGTAGCCGTGGTGCGGAAGCCGAAGGCCCGGCGCACGCCACCGGGGAAGCTGTCCTCCTGCTCCCGCACATACTGGTTCCGATACCCCAGCTGTTCCAGCCGCTTGATGGGATAGGAGGAGAAGTTGGCCTCGATGCCCACCAGGGCGTCGTTGTAATACTTGCCCAGGCAGTAGACCTGCTTGGCATAGGTGTCTTCATCATACTGATGCCGCAGGACCGCTACCTGATCCCCGGTCACGTTGTCCAGCACCTGGGCCACGAAGAAGTCGCTGCCTTCACCGCTGGTGTCTCCGCCGATGACGTAGGGCTTTCCTTCTTCCGGCTCCCGGTAGATGGTCACAGGGCCGCTGCCGTCCTGCCACCTGATCTCGGACATATCGTCGCCGTACTCCCAGCACCCCCGCTTCACCGGCTCCGGCAGGCTGCCCAGCCGTTCCGAGACCGCCTGCCCGTCGAAGACCGTCTTGCCCGTCACGCCCCATTCCCCCAGGCAATAGACCTGGTAATAATAGGGGTCCGTGTCCTTGAAAGCCTCCAGGGTCCGCACCGCCTCCGCCGTCAGGAATCGGTTGTCCTTGTAGGTGCTGCGGTGGGTGGTGGCCCTTGGGTCCGGCGTATCGAAAAAACGCCGCTTGAGCCAGTGGGTGATGCTGATGGGGTTGAAGGAGAGGATGATCTGGAGGTAGTGGGGAAACCGGGTGCGGAGGCGGATGTCCAGCTGATTGAAGTCCGCCTCCGTGATCTCGCTGGCCTCCTCCACCCAGATGCCGGTGATGTCGTAGATGGATTTCAGCTTTTCCACGTCGTCCAGCCCCGCGAATAAGATCTCCGACCCGTTGGGGAAGCTGATGCGCATGTCGCTTACGCTGATCTTCGCCCCGGCTTTGGGATAATGGGCCGCGATCTGGCCCCGCAGCTGGGCGAAGCAGGATTCCCGCAGCGTCCTGGCCACCTTCCGGCACACCAGCCAGCGGTGGCCCTTTTCCGAGGTGAGGCGTTCCAGCACCTTGCGCCCGGCGAAGATGCTCTTGCCGGACCCGCCGCCCCCGCACAGCACCAGATACCGGTGCTCGTCGAAGAACAGGGGGAGAAAGGCCGGGTTGGAGCTGGCGCGCAGGGCGTCGTACCAGCGAAGCACGCCGGGCTGCCGGGTCTCAGTCCGCTTCCCCATCCTCCGCCTCCAGGAGCCGCCCCTTCTCGGAGAGGCTCAGGGGTTCCCCGGTCTCCCGGGTCAGCTCGTCCAGGCCTCCCAGGTGGTTCTGGATGTGGTAGATGAGCCCCCGCACGTCCTTTTTCGTCAGCAGGGCCTGTTCCTTCCATTCCTCCATGAGGCCCGCCGCCCGCTGCACCGCGTCCTGGAACTCGGGGTGCTCCTCCCGGTCACAGAGGCTTTTCCACTGGGCCGGGGTGATCCCCAGGGCCTCGCAGAGGCCCCAGACCGTGGGGGCCACCACATACTCCCGGCAGCGGATGGGCTCCCCGGTGTCGCTGAGGATGGGCTTTTCCTCGAAGGTCTTCGCGCCGGTCTCCACCCGCTCCGTGGCGACCACCGTCCGGCGGATGGAGGCGTAGTACCGGTCGATGGCCGCCTCCAGGCTCCGGGGGGTGAATCTGCATCGCTTATTCTTCATCCGGCTCCTCGTCCCCCCATTTTCCCAGCAGCGTGAGCACATCCATGTGCGCGGCGGCGGCCAGGGCCAGGACCTCGTCGGCATAGATGGGCCGGAGGCCGCCGACGGCCCGGTGGAAATGCTGGTAGCTCATGCCGCAGGCCTTGGCCGCGTCCACCTGGCGGATGCCCCGGCGGCGCAGGGCCGCCCGAAGGCGGCGGTTGATGCTGTCGTCATGCTTCATCGTGAATTCTCCTTCGAGTTTTTTCTTGCTTCACCGTTCGTTTTGTGGTATGGTTTTTTATCACCGAGCATTTTGGAGGTTTACCCATGAAATACATTCTGCTTATCGGCGACGGTATGGCCGACGATCCCACGGAAAAGCTGGGGGGCAAGACCCCTCTGGAAGTAGCGGACAAGCCCAATATGGACCGGCTCGCCGCGGAAGGGGAGCTGGGCAGCGTCAACAATTGCCCCGCTGAGCTGCCCGCCGGCAGCGATACCGCCATCCTCTCCATCTTCGGCTGCGACCCCCGCAAGTGCTACACCGGCCGCGCGCCTTTGGAGGCGGCCGCCCAGGGCGTTTCCCTGCAGCCGGGGGACGTGGCCTATCGCTGCAACATGGCGTCTCTGGAGGAAGGGGACATGCCCTTCGAAGCGCGGCGCATCCTCTCCCACTCCTCCGGCGGCATCGACGGGGAGCTGAGCAAGCAGCTGGTGGAGGAGCTCTTTGCCGATCCCGACTTTGCCGCCCTGGCGGCGAAGGCCCGGGTGGAGGTGCATCCCACCCTCACCTATCGCCACATCGTCCTGCAGCACGGCGGCGACGTCACCGGCCTGAAGCTGACCCCGCCCCACGACCACCTGACGGAGGTCTGCGGCGCCTATCTGCCCCAGGGGGGCAGCGCCGGTCCGGTGCTGCGGGAGCTGATGGAGGCTTCCTTCCGCTTCCTTTCCCGCCACCCCATCAACGAAGCGCGCCGCGCCAAGGGCCTTCTTCCCGCCAACTGCATCTGGTTCTGGGCGGAGGGGACGGCGGTGGCCCTCTCCTCCTTCGAGGCGGCCTACCACAAGCGGGGCGCCGTGATCTCCGCCGTGCCTCTGTGCCACGGCATCGGCGCGCTGATCGGTCTGGACCGGATCATGGTGCCCGGCGCCACCGGCGAAAAGGACACCAATTACCTGGGCAAGGGAGAGGCCGCCGTGAAGGCGCTCCTGGAAGACGGCTATGATTTTGTGGGCGTCCATGTGGAGGCTCCCGACGAATGCTCTCATAATGGAGACACCGAGGGGAAGCTAAATGCAATTGCCGACCTGGACAAATTTGTTTTGGGCACGATTTTGTGCAAAATGACGGGAGAAGATTATAGGATCCTGATACTCAGCGACCACAAGACCCTGACGGACACCCGGGGCCACGCCCACGGCTATGTGCCCTATATCCTCTATGACAGCCGGGTGAAAGCGGGCTCCGGCCGGAGCTACACGGAAGCCAACGGTCTTCTGGGCCCCCATGTGGAGGACGGCGTCGCCCTCATGAGCATGCTGTTTCGGGAATGAGATTTGAGGAAAAGGCTTTCGCCAAGCTGAACCTCTGCCTGGACGTGGGGGAAAAGCTGCCCGACGGCTACCACGCCGTCCGCGGGGTCATGCAGAGCACGGATTTCTGCGACGAAGTGAGCCTCACGCCGGGGGAGGGACCCTGGCGGGTGCAGAGCGATCTGAGCTATCTCCCCACCGGGGAGACCAACCTGGCCGCCCAGGCCGCCCTGCTCTTCCGGCAGGCGACGGGGCTGGGCCCCGCCGGGGGGCTCATCACCCTCAAAAAGCGCATCCCCGTCTGCGGGGGCTACGGCGGCGGCAGCAGCGACGCGGCTGCGGTGCTGCGGATCATGAACCGCATCAGCGCAAGTCCCCTCAGCTGGGCGGAGCTGGAGGAGCTCAGCCTCCCCCTGGGGGCGGACGTGCCCTTCTGCATCCGGGGCGGCACCGCCCTGGCAGAGGGAAAGGGGGAAAAGCTGACCCCCCTGCCGGACCTGGACGGGCGGGCCCTGGTGCTCTGCCGTCCCGACTTCAGCTGCTCCACTCCCCAGCTTTTCAAGGCGCTGGACGCCCGGAAGATCCGCTTGCGCCCCGACGTGGCGGGCATGGTCCGCGCCATCGAGGAGGGGGACACGGCGGGGGCGGCCCGGCGGCTCTTCAATGTCTTTGAGGAGGTCCTCCCCAGGAAGCAGGGGGACACCGTCCGGGAGATCAAGGACCAGCTGCTGGGCGCGGGGGCCCTGGGCGCCGCCATGACCGGCTCCGGCTCCGGCGTTTTCGGCGTCTTTGCCGACGCTGCCCGGGCCGGGGAAGCCTGCAAAACCCTGCGGGAAGCGGGCGTCGCCTGCTATGCTTCGCAGACCACGCCGCGGCTGGTTTAAAATGGGAATCACCGGATAGAATAAGGGCGGGAGCCAAAGCTCCCGCCCTTATGTTTTTTCTGCCGAAAGGAGTCCCCCATGAAACGTGCCTTCGGACTTGTTTTCCTTCTGGTTTTCTTCTTTTCCCTCTGGACCGCCGGGATGGACGAGGCCGCCGCCTCCGGGCTGCCGGATAAGCTGCTGCGGCTCCGGGTGATCGCGGAGAGCGATACTGGCGCGGACCAGGCGGACAAGCTCCTGGTCCGGGACGCGGTGCTGGCCGCCCTGGAGCCCCGGATCGCGGACTGCGCATCCCTGGAGGAGGCCCGGGCCACGGCTCTGGAAGCCCTGCCCCAGCTGGCGGAGGCCGCCGGAAAGGCCCTGGAGGAAGCGGGTCGCCTCCGGCCCCTGACCCTTCGCCTGGGCGCGGAGGACTGCCCCCTGCGCGCCTATGAGACCTTCACCCTTCCCGCCGGGAATTACGAGACCCTCACCGTCACCCTGGGCGCCGGCGAGGGCCATAACTGGTGGTGCGTGGTCTTTCCGCCCCTCTGCCTGGCCGCCGCCGGGGAGGGCGGAGAAGAGGACGAGGAATGGAGCGTCTTTTCCCCGGCGGAACAGCGCTTGATGACTGCCGGGAGCGTCGAGATACGCTTCCGCTGCCTGGAGCTGCTGCAAAAGCTCCGCACCTGGCTGGGGGGATGAAAACAGGGCGAGCCGCTCGGCTCGCCCTGTGTTGCTATTTTCGATTGAGTTTGTCCATGTACCCCGCTGTGATGATACCCGCAGGTAAGGCAACGATAGCAATACCTAAGATTGAGGAAAGCATGGTGATTATTCTGCCTGCCGTTGAGATTGGATATATGTCTCCATAACCAACGGTCGTGAGACTTACGGTAGCCCAATAAACCGCATCAAAGAAGGTCTCAAAAGAATCCGGCTCCACATTGAATATGACCAACGCGGATATCAGAATATACCCAATCGCCAATGAACCTACCGCCAACAACGGCGCTTTCTGCTCCCGTATCACATCTACGATGAGAAAGATGCTGCGGGAATACCGAAGCATTTTCGCTGCACGGAGCACCCGGAACGCCCGCAGCAAGCGGATGATTTTCAGAAGCCGGATACCGCCGGTAATCATAGTAAAGCTGGGTAGAATACACAGCAAATCGAGCAGTGCCATCGGAGTGACGGGATAGAGGAGATAGGATGCAGCGCCCTTTTTCAATTTGTAGTCAGCTGTGATCCAGCGAAGCAGATAGTCCAAAATAAAAACACTGACGCAAATCTTATCCAGAACGCCTAGAAACACCGTTGTCTCTTTAAATGCCAACGGGATTAAAGAGGCCACAATGACCACAATCATGGAATAATCGTAGACCGATTTGGCTCGGTCCTCAGCTCCGGCAACCTCTATGATTTCATATATCCTTCGGCGCTTCAAGTAATCACCTCGCAAAGATATACCGCAACCCGCAACAACCCCAGTTTATTACCATCCCCGAAGGGGATACCTCAATTGCACCTTGCAAAGGTGCAGCATCATGCGGCTTTGGGCCGCACATCATTCCGCGAAGCGGTACACCTTGCCCGCAATGCGGGCACATCATCGTGTGCGCTGCAAGATACGGTGCGCCTTAGTCGTTCCTATTCATTCTTCCCCGTACACCGGCGGCAGCTTGCGCTTGTGCTCGCTGCGGCTGTGGAATCGCTCAATGACGGCCTTTTCCGCCTCGCTCACCTCGCCCCCATTCAGGAAGCGGTCGATGGCGGCGTAGCTGACGCCCATCTCCTGCTCGTCGGTCTGCCCGTCGAACAGCCCGGCGGAGGGCGCCTTGGTGATGATGTTCTCCGGGGCTTCCAGGTATCGCAGGAATTCATAGATCTCCGTCACGTTCAGGTCGCCGATGGGGTTGAAATCGCAGGCCCCGTCGCCCCATTTGGTGAAGTAGCCCATATAGCGCTCGCTGCGGTTGCCGGTGCCCGCCACCAGGCGGTTCTCCGCGGCGGCCACGGCGTAGAGGGCGGTCATCCGCAGCCGGGGGTTGATGTTGGTGGAGGCGGCGCTGTTGAGGGCGGTGATCTCCCCCAGGGCCGCCGTCAGGGTCTGCTTCGTAGCCGTCAGGTCCATGACCCTGGTCTCGATGTGGAATTTCTCCGCCACCGCCATGCCGTCGGCCATGTCCTCCCCGAAATTCCGCTTGCTCTCGCAGGGCAGGCAGATGCCCACGGTATCGTCGCAGGCCAGCTTGCAGAGGATGCCCGTCAGCGCGCTGTCCTTGCCGCCGCTGTTGCCGTAGACGATGCCGGAAGTGTGGCTCTCCGCCAGCTTGGCGCGAATGAAGGCAACGCGCTTTTCCGTTTCTTCCCGATAATCCCGCATGATGATTCCCTCCTTGCTCGTTTCCCAAAGAGCCGCCAGCGCCCCCGGCAGCTCCCGAAATTCCCCTATGATCCCTTCATGCTCCGGCGCAGAACCGAAGCCGTAAGCCGCGAAGATAAAGGGCAGCCCCGCAGCCCGGGCCGCCGCGCCGTCGGAGGCCGTGTCCCCCACATAGCATGCCCGCTCAAGGCCGTATTTCCGGCACAGGGAGCGAATGTTCTCCGCCTTCCCCTCCGCCGGATGCCCCAGCCAGGCCGCGTCGGTGAAGCAGCGCCCCAGCCCGTGGGCGTGAAGGAAGGCGTCGATATACCCGTCCATGCAGTTGGAGACGAGGAAAAGGCGGTATTCCTTCGCCAGGGCTTCCAGGGTCTCCGCCACGGCGGCATAGAGCCTGGCCCCGGTGCGGCAAAGGTCCTCCGCCTCGGCTGCCGCCGCGGCGTGGATCGCCCCCAGGGCTTCCGCCTCCGGCAGACCCGGCAGGAAGCGGGCGGCGATCTCCCGGTCCGTCAGGCCCATGATGCCCGCCATGTCCGCCTGGGTGACGGTCTTCCCCCATTTTCCCAGCACCCGGTTCCAGGCCGGCACGATGGCCGCCGTGGAATCCCAAAGGGTGCCGTCCAGGTCAAAGAGGACCGCGCCTTTCATTTACCGTCCTCCGCCCGGGTGAGCTGTTTCACCCAGCGGTAGCGGTTGACCACGATGCCGTTGGGGATGCACTTCAAAAACTGGTCCGCCTTGAGGAAGCAGAAGACCACCAGAGGCGGCGCGTGGAACACGAAGGCGCTGATGGCGGCGGAGGGGATGGTGAACAGCCACATGAACAGATTGTCCACAATGGCCTGATACTTCGGGTTGCCGCCTCCGGCGATGATGCCCCCCTCCACGGGGTATTCATAACAGGAACCCACGCTGGTGAGGGCCAGGACCACCAAAAACTGCTCCGCCAGGCTCCTCGCCTCCGGCGAAACGGAATAGAAGGAGACGATGGCCTTCCGGCTCAATAGCATCAGCGCCGCTTGGACAAGGCCGATGCAGAGGAAGATGAGCTGCAAGGTGCGGCTGTATGGCTTTACGGAGGCAAAGTCCCCCTTCCCCACGGTCTTTCCCATGGTGACGGAGGCGGCGTTGGCGGCGGACATGCCCACCACCACGAAGATGCCGAAGATCACCGCCGCGATGGAGTTGGCGGCGATCACGGGCCCCTCCATATGGCCCAGCACGGAGGTCTGGGCCCCCTGGGCCACGCCCCAGAGGAGGCCGGAGAACATGACCGGCAGGGCCGCAGCGCAGAAATCCCGGATATAGGCAAAGTCGATGCCGAAGATGTCCCCCAGCTTCATTTTCAGCTTTTTGTCGATGAAAAGCAGGTAGACCAGGATGATGACGAGCTCCACCGAGCGGCTGGTGAGGGTGGCGATGGCCGCGCCCCGGATGCCCAGCTCCGGGAAGCCCAGGTTGCCGAATATGAGACAGTAGTTGAGGCAGAGGTTGATGACGATGGTGCTGCAGGACATCACCGTGCCGATGAAGGCGGTCTCCACGCTTTGGAGGGAATACATGAGGGTATTGCTGACGGCGAAGATGATGTAGGTCCAGCACATGATCTTCAGATAGCGGATGCCCTCGGCGATGACCGCTTCGTCCCCGGTGAACAGGCTCAGCGCGGCATGGGGGAAGATGCGGGTCAGCAGGCAGAAGATCAGCCCTGCGCCCAGGGCGAACTTCACCCCCACGCTGGTGATGCGCCGGATGGGTCTCGTCTCCTTCCGGCCCCAGTACTGGCTGCCCAGTACGCTGACGCCCATGCCGATGCCGCCGCAGAGCTGCTGAAGGATGAACTGGATCTGGTTCACCAGCGTGGCCCCGGAGAGGGCCAGCTCCGTATAGCGCCCCAGCATGATGTTGTCCACCAGGTTCACCGTGAGGGCCGCCAGCTGCTGCAGCGTTATGACGACGAGCAGGGAGAAAAAGCCCTTGTAAAAGGCCCTGTCCCTGGTGATGAAGGGCCCCTCCGGCAGCGCCGGGGCGGGCCTTCTGCCGCCTTTTGCCATCCTGCGTCCCTCCTTTCCCGGGAAATAATGCAGTTATTTTACCCTGTCCCGCTCCTTCCGTCAACATCCTCTTTTCGCCGGGCAACAAGGATGCGCCATAGGACGGCATTTTTCCGAGCTGCCGGCAAAGTATCGACAGGGGAAAAAAGCGGTAAAATGGAGGCACAGACACGGCGGGGCCCGCCCCGCCACGGCGGAGGAGTGGGCGCCGGAGGCCGCCGTCAAGCGGGGAGAGGCCATGACCTTCCTCTACCGGGCCATGAATCCCGGAAAGGACGACTGGTATGCCGAGGCAGTGGCCTGGGCTTCGGAGCAGGGGTATCTGGACCGCGTCGGCCTGCCCATCGACAACGAGACGCTCTGCCCAAGAGGCGCCGTGGTGATCATCCTGTATAACGTCCTGGCATAAGGAAACGACAAAGCCCGTGCTCCGGGATTTCCGAAGCGCGGGCTTTTCTATCCGACGGGTGCTTCCCTTTTTATAGCCGCCCTTTTTTCCCCGGATATGACAGAGAAAACGGAAAATTCCGGGAATACGCGGCGTATTCCCGGAATCCACTTCCTATCCGATTACTGCTTCGCCTGGGCCAGGGCCTTGCGGATCTCGTCATTCAGCTCCTTGAACACGCCCTTGGGATATACGTTGTCCAGCATGTCCGAAAGCTGCTTCAACTGCTTGTCCGTCAGGTCCTTGTTGCCGGTCACGTCCCGGAACTTGGCGCCCACGACGTAATTCCTGATCTTGGCGGGCGTGGCCTGCTCCGCCACCAGCTTCCGGGCGACGCTGCTGCTCTTGAGGAGCTTGATGAGATCCTTGTTGATCAGCTCATAGGAGAGCTTGCCGGTCTTGTCGGTGTACTTGGCGACCAGCTTGTCATAGGCAGCCAGGTCCACGGGGATCTCCTCTTCCTCCGCCTTGGGCTCGGCTTCCTTGAAGGACTTTTTCAGGACCGTCACCTTGCCCTGCTTCTTATAGGGCAGGCCCCGGGTCAGCTCGATGGCCTCGTCGAAGGCTTCCGCCGGGTAGAGCCCCGCAGGGTTGTTCTCCGCGGGGATCGCCTTGCCGGACCGGGTGCTGATGGAGGCGATGCCGCACTGCTTCTCCCCGTAGCGCAAGATCGTGACGCCGGACCCTCCGGCAGGGAGCTTCTGACGATAGGCTACCGCCGGGATGGTGGTCAGTTCCACAACGCTTGTTCTGATCATAAGCATGTACTCCTTCCGAATTTCCGGGCCGACGTCCGCCCGTCCGCCCTGTATTGTCTCTGTTTTTCAGCATAGCATGATTCCCTGAGAGTTTCAAGCGTCCCGGGGCACATTTACATTCTCCCCGCCCCATGTTATAATAGCAGAGACAAATCCAACTCCTTCGGAGGTAATCGATATGAGCACGAAAGCCATCCCCAAGCGCAGCGAAGTCCCGGTGGAGGACACCTGGGACCTGTCGGATATTTTCGCCACGGAGGAAGCCTGGCTCGCGGAGCTGGAAGCCCTGAAAGCCCTGCCGGAAAAGATCGCCGCCTTCCGGGGCAGACTGGGCAAGTCCGCTTCGGACCTGCTGAGCTGGTTCCGCATGCAGGACGACGTTACCGTCCGCCTGACGAAGCTCCACGGCTATGCCAACTGCCACTCTGACGAGGACACCGCCGACAGCCATTATGTGGACCTGAAGAGCAAGGCCATGAGCGTGATCGTGGCCGTTTCCGCCGCAGCCGCCTTCGCCACGCCGGAGATCATGGCCATCCCGGAGGAGACCCTGGCAGACTTCCGGAAAGCCGAACCCGGCCTTGCGGAATACAGCCGCAGCCTCTACCTCATCCGCCGCAGCGCCGAACACATCCTCAGCCCGGAGAGCGAAGCTCTGCTGGCCGCCGCGGGAGAGATGGCCGACGCGCCGGACAACATTGGCAGCACCCTGCGCAACGCGGACATGCGCTTCCCCGCCGTGAAGGACGCCTCCGGCGCGGAGAGAGCCCTCACCAACGGCACCCTCACCACCCTGCTGGAGGACCCGGACCCGGACTTCCGCCGGCGGGTCTTCGACGCCTATTATGACCGGCTGGGGGAATACCGCAACACCATCGCCGCCACCCTGGACGGGCAGTTCAAGCAGCTCCGGTTCTTCGCCCAGGCCCGGCATTACGGCAGCACCCTGGAGGCCGCCCTTTTCGGCAATGAGATCCCCACCGAGGTCTACCTGAACCTGATCGAGGCGGTGCACCAGAATCTGCCCGCCATGTACCGCTATGTCGCCCTGCGCAGAAAGCTCCTCAAGCTGCCGGAGCTGCACATGTCCGACGTTTACACCCCCATCGTGGCCGACGCCGCCATGACCATCCCCTTCGCGGAAGCCAAGGCCACGGTGCTGGAAGCCCTGGCCGTCCTGGGAGAGGACTATGTTTCCCTGCTGAAGGAGGGCTTCGACCACCGCTGGATCGACGTCTATGAGAATGTGGGCAAGCGCAGCGGGGCCTATTCCTCCGGCAACGCCTATCCCCACCCCTATGTGCTGCTGAACCACAAGGACAACCTGGACAGCATGTTCACCCTGGCCCACGAGATGGGCCACGCCCTCCACAGCTACCACAGCTGCGCAAATCAGCCCGTCAGCACCGCCGACTATGTGATCTTCGTGGCGGAGGTGGCCAGCACGGTGAACGAAGTGCTGCTCATGCGCCGCCTGCTGGAAAAGACCGGGGACAAGAAAGCCCGGGCCTATCTCATCAACCACTTCCTGGACCAGTTCAAGGGCACCGTCTACCGGCAGACCATGTTTGCGGAGTTTGAGCTGATGATGGGCAAGATGTCCGAGGCGGGGGAAGCCCTCACCGCCGACGTGCTCTGCGAGAAATACCTGGAGCTGAACAAGCTCTATTTCGGCCCCGACATGGTCTCCGATCCGGGCATCGCCCTGGAGTGGGCCAGGATCCCCCATTTCTTCTATAATTACTATGTATTCCAGTACGCCACCGGCTTCTCCGCTGCCGTGGCCATCGCCGAGCGCATCCTCTCCGAAGGGGAAGGGGCGGTCAGGGACTACAAGCGCTTCCTCTCCGGCGGCAGCAGCACCGACCCCATCAGCCTGCTGAAGATCGCCGGGGTGGACATGTCCACCGCTGCGCCGGTGAACAGCGCCCTGAGGCTCTTCGACGAGCTGGTGAGCGAGCTGGAGGGCATGGACCTGTAAGAAGCAAGCGCATCAGCCTCCCTCTCTGAGGGAGGCGGCTCCGGCGAAAGCCGGAGACGGAGGGAGTCAGGGCAATTCCCCGATCCCACCTCACAAGAAAGGTTGGTCAACATGTATCAGTTTCGCCCCGTAACGGAAAGAATGAAGGTCATGCACGAGCGGGTCCGGGAGCGCATCTTCCATGTGGACGCGGAGCGCTCGCTGATCGTGACCAGAGCCAGCAAGAAGTATGAAAGCGCCGTCCCCGCCATCAAGAACGCCCTGATCTTCAAGGCCATGTGCGAGGAGCAGACCACCCGGGTGGAGGACCACGAGATCCTGGTGGCCAACCACACCCGCTATTTCTGCGGCACCCGGCTGGACCCCCGCTGGGGCGACGGGCTCATGTATCTCAATTTCGTGGAAAGCGGCGAGTGGCCCATGGGGGAGGACGGGCTCTACCACAATCCCCCCTCCGACGAGCTGCGCCTGGTGATGAGCCCGGAGGACCTGGAAGGGCTCCGGAGCGTGCGGGACTACTGGAAGGGAAAGACCATCGAGGAGATGGCCCAGGCCTGGCACCCCGACGGCTATGACGAGCTGAACCGCCTGGGCGTCCGCTCCTTCGGGGAGAACATGCCCATCGTCATGATGCCCGCGGGCCACTCCACCCCCGGCTATGCCAAGCTGCTCAGCCGGGGCTATGCCTCCCTGCGCCAGGAGGCCCGGGACTGGCTTAAGGAGCACCGCAACGATCTCATGGGGGAGGATGCGGAGAAGTGCATCTTCTATTCCTCCGTGGACATCGTCTGCACCGGGGCCATGACCCTTCTGAAGCGATACAGCGAGACCTGCGCCCGGGCCGCGGAGGAATGCAGCGACCCGGCGCGGAAGGCGGAGCTGCGCCAGATGTCGGAAAACCTCCTCTGGCTCAGCGAGAACCCGGCCCAGACCTTCTGGCAGGCCTGCCAGCAGACCCTTCTCTATGAAATGATGATCTCCATGTCCGGCATGACGGACATCGGCTCCTTCGGCCGCTTCGACCAGTACACCTGGCCTTATCTGAAAGCGGACCTGGAGGCGGGGCGCATCACCATGGACCAGGCCCAGGAGATCACCGACTGCTTCTTCATGAAGATCAACAGCTTCTACAACGGCGGCGTGGGCCCCCTCACCGTCATCATCGGCATCGGCAACACCTATCTCCACACCACCGTGGGCGGCGTGGACCCGGACACCGGGGAGGACGCCACCAATCCCGTCACCTACATGACCCTGGAGACCCTGGGCCGCCTCAGCCTCCACGACCCCACCATCTCCCTGCGCATCAACAAGAACACCCCCGACAAGCTCTGGGAGTGCGCCATCGAGGTCAACAAGCTGGTGGGCGGGCTGCCCCTGTTCCAGAATGACGACGTGATCATCCCCAGCGTCATGAAGGAGCTGGGCTTCACCCTGCGGGACGCCAGGGACTACGCCCTCATCGGCTGCCAGGAGATCACCGGCTCCGGCAACGACTACGCCGGGGGCAACGGCACCACCCCGCCGGAGGCCTACACCCAGTATTCCACCATCCTGGACATGGCCCTGAACGACGGCGTCAACCCCATGAACGGGGTCCAGGCCCCCATCCACACGGGCTATCTCTACGACATGACCTCCCTGGACGAGGTGAAGGAAGCCTGGAAGAAGCTGGCCCGCTATGTGCTGAAGGCCCAGGTCTCCATCGAGAACTTCGTGGAATACCTCTTCATGCACTACGACCAGCACCCCATCCTCTCCATCACCATGGAGGGCTGCATGGAGAGCGGCAGGGACATCGTCTGCGGCGGCGCGAAGTACAATTCCTTCGGCTCCACCGCCGTGGGCCTGGCTACCGTGGCGGACAGCCTCACCACCATCCGATACATGTGCTTCGACAAGAAGCTCATCACCACCCGGGAGCTGTATGATGCCTACATGGCCAACTGGGAGGGGCATGAACCCCTGCGCCAGCGCATCCTGAAGGAGGTGCCCCACTACGGCAACGCCGACCCCTATGCCGACGAGCAGATGCAGTGGGTGGTGGACACCTACCGGGAGCTGTGCTCCGAATGCTCCAGCAAGCGCTGCCGCATCTTCAAGGGTGGCATGTACTCCGCCGCCAGCCATGTGGCCCAGGGCTACACCACCTGGGCGACCCCCGACGGCCGCAAGGCGGGCAAACCCATTGCCGACGCTGCCTCCCCCGCCCAGGGGCGGGACTGCTGCGGCCCCACCAGCGTGCTCTCCTCCGCCCTCAGCTTTGAGCATGGCCGCTTCATGAACGGCCTGGCCCTGAATATCCGCATCCACCCCTCCGCCGTCAACAGCGCCGAGGGCATGCAGAAGCTGAAGGACGTCACCCGCACCTATATGGACATGGGGGGCATGGAGGTGCAGTACAACATCATTTCCTCCGACACCATGCGGGCCGCCCAGGCGGACCCGGATTCCTACCGGGACCTGGTGGTGCGCATCGCGGGCTACTCCGCCTACTTCAACGAGCTCTCCCGGGACTGCCAGGACGACCTCATCAGCCGGACCGAGAACAGTCTGTAGACTTCAAATCACAACAGCTTCGCTGGGTTGCGATTTGAGAAGGATTGCACTCCATTCTTCCCGCTGTGTATTGTCCCTGTATAGATGTGCTCCTGTACTCCAGCAAGCAGTTCCAAGAACTGTATACAAAACCGCAGAGCCAGCTGCCTGAAATTCAGGGAGCTGACTCTGCGCATTATTCGTCTGGCCCGTCGTTCAATACTATATACTTCTTCTCAAGAAGGGCTGTGTCCGTTAAACTTACGGATTTCCCGCTTGCACGGTGTCCGACGCCGCCCAGACCTCTTCGCCGCCGGTGAGTGCCAGCAGAAGATAATCATCCTCCCGGCGCAACACCGTGCCGAATGCATCTGTATTTTGGGTCTGCGCGCTGTCCCATAGGATTTTCCCGTCGTCGGAGCTGGGATAAACTACCGTTCCCGCAGGAAGCAGGACCGGGCTTGCCAACTGATCCTTCATACTGTCGTCATAAGCAAGAGTCTTTCCTTGCTCTACCCAGCCAATGATATTGCTGGGTGAACGGAGGTCCCGTATTCTGACCAGCAGCCACTCCTGTTTTTCAGAGGCCGCCGCCGCGAGAACGGTGAGCAGCGTTCCTTCCGGGATCTCCCGGATCACTGTGTCGTCTTCCGGATAGATTATCATTTCGACGGTCTGCTCGGTGAGTACCCGCTCCGCTTCCGCCTGAAGATAGCTCAGGTTGGCCGCCGCACGATTGCTGCCGTAAGATTCGGGCGGCATCGTTGGCAAGGTTCCTGCCGGAGTCGGTTCCGAACTTTGGCTAGGCGCAGGCGCAGCAGACGAACATCCTGCCAGCAGCAGGAAAGCAAGGAGTAACCACAAAAATGCTGCTGATTGATTTCGTTTGAGCCTGAAAAAGCGGTGTAAATATTCCAATTTGTTTCTCCTTTCTCAACTTGTCGGTATTGTCATGCATGGTTTGTTCCCTTAGTTTTTTTCTTTATGTTGCAGAAAAACGAGAATAGTTGGGATCAGCAATCTCAAAAAGGGTCAGCAAAAGCCGGAGCAAGCAGCTGCTCCGGCTTTACTCGCTCATATTGCTTAATCTCTATTCACTTGGCGGAAAGGCTGGTAATGACATTTTCACTCCAAACCGCGGAAAACATTTCTCTGTTATTTCTCTGATGTGGTTTGTGGCGGCGCCGTCGCTGCCAAATCGTTCTCTATCTCTTTGAACTCGGGATCGGCGGCGAGTTCGCTGAACGCAGGGCTTTTCAGCTCGACCAGCATCCGGGAGGACAACCAGGGAGAGGACGAGATATACAGGGGGCCGAAATTCACCTGGTCCAAATGGCTGAGCGCCGGTGAGGAGGAGATCGGCTTGAGAAGCAGTTCCCTTGAATAAGCATCCATCAGTTTCATCGCCTGAAGCGTGGAATCCAAATCCCGGGCTCCAGTCCCTGTTTTCGATCTTACTTCCTGTTTTAAATGCTGGAAACGCCTGACGGCTGTATCCAGTCCATCGTCCGAATCCATACGCTTTGCGTAAGCTTCTGCTCGCTTCAATATATCAATGGCATTTGAACGATCTCCATCCTTCAGATAGAGCCGTCCCAGTTTCATGGCCAACTGCCAAGCGGTGTAAAGGACCATTCCCCTGTAATCTGAACCGAACACGCGGTCAAAAAGATCGATACCAAGCATCAGAAGCTCCTGCTTCTCGTCCGAGCGGCAGTTCCACTTCTTCTCCTCAGAAACTAGCGGGGAGAGGATCGGCTTTCCATTTGCACTATCGTCCGTTAATGCGTCCAATCCCTGAAGGATTTCTATTGCCGCATCATGGATCACGCCCTGCGCGGCGAACACTCGGTCATTTCCCTTGAAGAAGTCCAGCAAGTCAGACTTTGATCTGAGATGATACACTTCATCCAGCTCTTCGGTCATTTCAAACAGCCTGTCTTTTTGACCCAGACGATACCATATCCTCATAAGAGACTTTTTCGTTTTCAGCTTTTTCCGGGGGTCATCGGCAACAGCGATCACCGCTTCCAGAAGAGCGGCAGCTCTGCGAAGAAAAGCATCACGCTTCTTTGCGTCACTTTCGCTCTCAGAAACCTGAACCAGCAGTTCAGCCAGGGCAAGCTTCAATTCCTGATTCCTGTTATCCCGATCAACCGCTTCTTGAGTGAGAGAAATCGCCTTTTCGATCATACCGGAGGCCAATAAACTCTGGCACTTATCGAATAGCACACGCAGTTCTTCGGACGATAAGGGTCTTTCATTTCCAAGAAGCATATCAACTGATACCTGGAATCGGGAAGCGAGTCGGGGAAGTAAAGTGATTTCCGGATAGTTGTCGCCCCGCTCCCACTTGCTGATCGCTTGGTTGGTCACATTCAGTTCATCAGCAAGGTCCGATTGCGTTAGCCCTGCTTCAATTCTCAGCTGACGCAGTATGGAACCAAACTCCATAGCATCACCTCCGACGGGAACTCAAGCAAAGGTTGAATAGCGTCCTTACACAGAATATAATTCGCCAGTTTCATGAAGTCAATGTAGGTGTTCTTGAGTTCAATTCAACGAGAGGTTGATTCCGATTAGGTTTGTGATTGCCTCAAAACACTACTCTATCGAAAGAGTTATGAGTAAATCATCTTGGGCACAAAGGCGATATAATAGAAGCCTGTTCTCTGAGTGTCAAGGGGATGTTTCTCTTGAGACAGCTTCCAGCGCCATTTCCACCTCGTCCACGCCGCCGGGGTGGACATGGCGGACCCCCGTCCGCCGGAAGCCGAAGCGCTCATAGAGCTTTTCCGCCCCCGTGTTGGTCTCCAATATCCACAGCCGGGGCGTTTCCGGGCAGTCGGCGATGGCCTGGCGCAGGAGGGCGGAGCCGTAGCCCTTCCGCTGATGCTCCGGCAGCACATAGCAGTCCGCGATCAGGCTTCCGCTGCGGGATACCAGCCCCAGGGCCTTCCCGTCCTCCAGCAGCAGATAGATCATGCTGCCCTCCGCCTGCTTTGCCCGAAGATAGGCTTCCTGCCGCGCCGCCGTATGGGCGTCCACAAAATCCGGCGGGCATATCGCGCGATGGGACTCCCGCCAGCTTTTGGCGTGGACCTCCGCCGCTGCGGGCAGATTGTCCCCGCTGAGTACGATGATTTCCATTTTCCGCCTCCCGATACCGCCGGCGGCAGGACCGTCCGGGTCCTGCCGCCGATATTCTTCAGCTTCTTCCAACGTCCATGGCGGCGAAATACCCGCCGTGGATGGCGCCCAGCAGCTTGCCGGGGGTCTTGCAGTCCCCGATCAGGTCCACATGGGGGGCCAGAGGCGCCAGGGCCAGGTAGGTTTCGATCCGGCTGCGCATGCCCACGGCATACAGCACCGTGTCGGCGGGGAGGAAGACTTCCCGCCCCTCCTTTGCATACCGCACGCCCGATCCCGTGATCTCCAGCACCTTCGCGCCCAGCTCGATCCCGAGCCCCAGCTCTTCGGCCTTCGCCATCATGCCGATCCGATACACCGGGCCCGCGTCCCGGGCGGCTTCGTCCAGGGCTTCCAGCACCGTCACCTCGTGCCCGGTATTGGCGAGGTGCATGCCGCATTCCACCCCCACCAGGCCGCCGCCGATGATCACCGCCCGCTCCCCGACGGAAGCCGGAGAAGCGTAGGCTTCCAGGGCGTGGCGGGCCAGCTCGACGCCGGGGATCTTCGGCGTTACCGGCTCCGCCCCGGCGGCCACGATGATGTGGTCCGGCTCCAGGGCGCGCACCAGCTCCGGCGTGACCTCGGTATTGAGCCGGATCTCCACCGCCGCCTTCTCCGCCTGGCGGATGAGCCAGGCCTTATAGCGCCGAAGGTCGATCTTCAGGCTGTCGTTGTCTGCAAAGTTGACGGTGCCGCCCAGCTTTTCCCCTTTCTCACAGAGGATGACCTGATGGCCCCGCTTCGCTGCGGTGACGGCGGCGCTGAGCCCCGCCGGGCCGCCTCCCACCACCAGCACCTTCTTCTTGAATGGCGCTCTTTCGATGGGCTCGTCTCCGAAGCCCAGGCGCTGCTCGTGGCCCGTGAGGGGGTTCACGGTGCAGCTGAAATGCCGGTGCAGGTTGTCCCCGTCGGTGCAGTTCAGGCAGCGGAGGCAGGGACGGACCTCTTCCCCCTGGCCCTCCATGGCCTTTTCCGGCAGACAGGGGTCCGCGATCAGGGCCCGGGACATGCTGACCCCGTCGCATTTCCCGGAGGCGATCAGCTCCTCCGCCAGCTCCGGGGAGAGGATGGAGCCGATGGAAAAGACGGGGATATGCACCTTGCCGCTTTGCTTGATGGCGGCGCTGAGGTCGCTGTTCAGGGCCCAGGGGCGGAAGGTGGTGCCGAAGAACCAGGTGATGCCCTCGGAGGAGATCTCTGCCAGGTCCACGTATTCCTGAGCCCGGCTGAGGAACTCCGTCACCTCCTCCACGGTCATGCCCCCCGCTTCCCGGTCGGCCCCGGAGAGGCGGATCATAATGACCTTGTCCGGCCCCACCCGATCCCGGATGCGCCGGAGCGTCATCAGAGGGAAGCGCATGCGGTTTTCCAGGCTGCCGCCAAATTCGTCCGTGCGGTGGTTCGCCAGGGGGGAGAGGAACTGGGGAAACAGCCAGCCGTGGGCCGCATGGATCAGCACGGTGTCGAAGCCCGCGCCGTACCAGTATTCCGCCGCGTCGGCAAAGGCCTCCGCCACGTCCTCCATATCCTGCTTCGTCATGGCCTCCACATGGCCGTACATGCTCTCCATTTCGTCGGGGCCCATGGGGTTACGCACATTGAACTCATGCCGGGCGTTGCGGCCCCCGTGGGTCAGCTCCACGCTGCTCACCG
>JAEEGK010004779.1_pt1 | contig 33008 bp, 27 predicted proteins | sample 8958771 | NCBI WGS metagenome assembly JAEEGK01 (sample SAMN16246547, study PRJNA631951) | gut metagenome | biome: gut microbiome; feature: rumen; material: SC-attached | host: Bos | place: Iran: Karaj | collected 2018-10 | reverse complement strand
AAGTAATTTGCGACGTGTACTAATTGTTAACGATTAAAATTCAAGAATAATGTCAAGAATCGGTAAATTACCTGTAAACCTGCCCTCGGGCGTTGCTGTTTCCGTCAGCGACGACCACGTGGTCACGGTGAAAGGCCCGCTCGGAACGTTGTCCCAGAAGATTGATCCGGACATCGAGGTTTCCGCAGACGGGGGTGTTCTTACAGTAAAGCGTCCGACAGATCAACCTCGCCACCGTTCGATGCACGGTCTCTACCGTGCCCTGATCCACAATATGGTCGTGGGTGTCTCTGAAGGTTATACTGTCAAGCAGGAGTTGGTCGGCGTGGGTTACCGCGTGGATGTGAAAGGTCAGATCGTGACCTTCAGCCTCGGTTACTCGCACGACATCCAGTTCTGCCTGCCCGACGAGGTGAAGGCTGAGGCCGAGCCCGTCAAGAAGGGCCAGAACCCTGTGTTGGTTCTCAAGAGCGCTGACAAGCAGCTGCTCGGTATGGTTGCCGCCAAGGTCCGTTCGCTGCGTCAGCCTGAGCCGTATAAGGGCAAGGGTATCAAGTTCGTCGGTGAACAGCTCCGTCGCAAGGCCGGCAAGAGTGCTTCTGCTAAATAATAGGAGATCAAGTTATGGCATTGACTAAATCAGAAAGAAGACAGCGAATCCACAACCGTATCCGCAAGGTCGTCAACGGCACTGCCGAGCGCCCGCGTATGGTGGTGTTCAGAAGTAATAAACAGATCTACGTCCAGGTAGTGGACGACACCAAGGGTGTCACCCTCGCTTCCGCCGCTTCCAACGACAAGGCTCTCGTCGAGGCTTGCAAGGGCAAGACCGGCGTCGAAGCCGCCGCCGTCGTCGGCAAGGCGATCGCAGAGCGCGCCCTCGAGAAAGGGATCTCCACCGTGGCTTTCGACCGCGGAGGCTATCTCTATCACGGAAGAGTTAAAAGTTTGGCAGACGCTGCCCGTGAGGGCGGCCTTAAATTCTAGGCACTATGGCAGATATCAATGTTAAGAAAGTAAAGACGACGGACCTTGAACTCAAGGACCGCCTCGTGGCCGTCCAGCGAGTCACCAAAGTCACCAAGGGTGGCCGCCACTTCAGCTTTGCTGCCATCGTGGTCGTCGGCGACGAAAACGGTGTCGTGGGCTACGGCCTGGGCAAGGCGAACGAAGTCACGACTGCCATCTCGAAGGGTATCGAGGACGCGAAGAAGAATCTCGTCCGCATCCCTCTGAGCAAGCAGACGATTCCGCACGAGCAGGCCGCCAAGTTCGGCGGTGCGCGCGTGTTTATGAAACCCGCTGCACCCGGTACCGGTGTCAAGGCCGGTGGTGCTATGCGTGCCGTGTTCGAGTCGGTGGGCGTCCACGACGTCCTCGCAAAGAGCAAGGGCAGTTCGAACCCGCACAACCTGGTCAAGGCGACCGTCGCCGCGCTCACCGAGATGCGCGACGCCTACACCGTGGCCGGTCTTCGCGGCATTCCGATGAATCGCGTATTTAACGGTTAAGGAGGTTGGAATCATGGCAAAAGTCAAACTCACGCAGATCAAGAGCAAGAGCGGCGCTACCAAGCGTCAGATCGCCAATCTCACGTCGCTGGGCATCCACCGGATGCACCAGAGCGTTATCGTGGAACTCACCCCGGTCACCGAAGGTATGATCGAGCGGGTGGCCCATCTGGTTACCGTCGAACCCGTCAATGAATAGGAGGACTACAGATGAAACTCAATAATCTCACCCCTGCAAAAGGTTCCGTAAAAACTGAAAAACGCGTCGGCCGCGGCCCGGGTTCGGGTCTTGGCAAGACCGCCGGTCGCGGCAGCAACGGTGCGAAATCCCGTGCCGGTTATTCCCGCAAGATCGGTTTCGAAGGCGGCCAGATGCCTATCCAGCGCCGTCTGCCGAAATTCGGTTTCAAGAATCACAACAGAGTCGAATACAAAGCCGTCAACCTTTCTGCCCTGCAGACGATCAGCGAGCGCTACAACCTCACTGCCATCGACGTTGACGTTCTGAGAAGTGCCGGCTTCGCCTCCAAGGGCGACCTGGTGAAGATCCTCGGCAATGGGGAACTGACCGCCAAGCTCGACGTGACCGCCGACGCCTTCTCCGCAACAGCCATTAAGAAGATCGAAGAGAAAGGCGGAACCGTTACCAAACTCTAATCACACCGAAGGCCATGAAAAGATTTTTTCAAACGATAGCCAACATGTTCAAGATCGAAGATCTGCGCAAGCGGCTCATCTATACCTTCCTGCTGATCGTGGTGTATCGTCTGGGCAGCTATATCGTGATCCCGGGCATCGATGCCACGCAGATCGCTGCCCTGCAGCAGAAGACGTCGGAAGGTCTGGTCGGTCTGTTGAACATGTTCTCCGGTGGTGCGTTCGGTAACGCCTCCATCTTCGCACTGGGCGTAATGCCCTATATCTCCGCTTCCATCGTGATCCAGCTCCTGGGCGTCTTCGTTCCCTCCTTCCAGCGCCTCCAGCGCGAAGGTGAGAGCGGACGTCGCAAGATGAATCAATACACGCGCTACCTCACGATCCTGATCCTGGCGATCCAGGGACCGGCCTATGTCGCTTCCCTGCGTTCCACCCTTCCTCCCGAGGCGTTCGTCACTACGATGGGCGGCGGTTGGTACGGTGTCTTCGCCACCCTGATCCTGATCGGCGGTACGATGTTCGTCATGTGGTTGGGTGAAAGAATTACAGACCGCGGCATTGGTAATGGTATTTCCCTGATCATCATGATCGGTATCATCGCCCGTCTCCCGCAGGCCCTTTGGATCGAAATCACCGAGAAATGGTCGACCAGCATGGGTGGTATGCTCGTGCTCGTCATCGAACTGGTCATCCTCTTCCTGGTGTTCGTCGGTACCATCGCGCTTGTCCAGGCGGTGCGCAAGATTCCCGTGCAGTATGCCAAACGTATCGTGGGCAACAAGCAGTATGGCGGTGTCCGTCAGTACATCCCGCTGAAGATCAATGCAGCCGGCGTTATGCCGATCATCTTCGCGCAGGCACTGATGCTCTTCCCGCTTATCTTCTCGAACTTCAGCGCTACGAAAGGCCTGGCTGCCGTGATGAGCAACACCAACGGCTTCTGGTACAACTTCGTCTATGCCATCATGGTCATCCTGTTCACGTATTTCTACACCGCTATTACTGTGAACCCGACCAACATGGCAGAGGAAATGAAGAAGAACGGCGGCTTCATCCCGGGTTGCAAGCCCGGCAAGAAGACGGCCGACTATATCGATGCCGTGATGTCCCGCATCACGCTTCCCGGTTCCATCCTGCTGGCCCTTGTCGCCATCCTGCCCGCTTTCGCGCGCTTGCTCGGCGTCAACAGCCAGTTCGCACCCTTCTACGGCGGCACCTCGCTGCTGATCCTCGTGGGTGTGATCCTGGATACGCTCCAGCAGATTGAAAACCACTTGCTTATGCGTCACTACGACGGTCTTATGAAGACAGGACGTCTCAAGGGCCGTTCGGGTATGTAATTTTCGAAAGATTCATGATCAGACTCAAATCCGAAGAAGAAATCGCGCTGTTGCGGGAGAACGCCCTGATGGTGTCGAAGACACTGGCAGAGGTCGGCCGCCACATCGAGCCGGGTATCACGACCAAGGAGCTCGACGTGATTGCCGAGAAGTACATCCGCTCGCTCGGGGCAGTGCCCGGTTTCCTCGGTTATGAGGGTTTCCCCGCAACCCTGTGCATGTCGGTCAACGACGTGGTGGTGCACGGTTTTCCTTCGGGCTACAAGCTCAAGGAAGGCGACATCGTCTCGGTCGACTGCGGCACGGTCTATCGCGGCTACTACGGCGATTCGGCCTATACTTTCCCGGTGGGAAAAGTGTCGGAGCGGACGCAGCAGCTGCTCGAGGTCACCAAGCAGTCGCTTGAGCTGGGCATCGGGCAGGCCGTGGCGGGAAACCGGACCGGGGACATCGGCGAGGCGGTGCAGAGCTACTGCGAAAGCTTCGGTTTCTCCGTCGTCAGGGAGATGGTCGGACACGGCCTCGGAAGCGATATGCACGAGAGTCCGGAAGTCCCCAACTACGGACGGCGCGGTCACGGGGTCAAGCTTCGCGAGGGTATGGTCATCTGCATCGAGCCGATGATCAACGCCGGACGCAAGGAAGTTTACCTCGATGAGAACGGATGGGCCGTGCACACGGCGGACGGAGCCCCGTCGGCTCACTTCGAAAAGACGGTGGTCGTCCGCCACGGCAAGGCCGAGGTCCTGACAACCTATGAATTTATTGAAAACAACCATTGTTAAACCATACGTTATTTTTTATGCCGAAACAATCAGCGATAGAAAAAGAAGGTACCATTATCGAGGCCCTGTCGAATGCGATGTTCCGCGTCGAGCTGGACAACGGCCACGTGATCATCGCCCACATCTCGGGCAAGATGCGCATGCATTATATCCGGATCCTGCCCGGTGACAAAGTGAGGGTCGAAATGTCCCCGTATGATTTGACAAAAGGTAGAATATCTTTCAGATACAAATAAAAATTTACGACAATGAAAGTCAAGACATCCATCAAGAAGCGTAGTGAGGATTGCAAGATCGTAAAGCGCAAAGGCCGCTTGTATGTAATTTGCAAAAAGAATCCGAAATTCAAGATGCGCCAGGGATAATCTTAATTTGTAAACAATAAAAAGTAAAAAATATAGATTATGGCACGTATAGCCGGAGTAGATTTACCCAACAACAAGCGTGGAGTCATCGGCCTGACCTACATTTACGGTATCGGCCGCAGCTCCGCTGAGAAGATCCTCGGTACGCTCGACATCAATCCCGACATCAAGGTCAAGGATTGGAACGACGAGCAGATCGCCGCAATCCGTAACAAGATTGCCAACGAGTTCAAGATTGAGGGCGAGCTTCGTTCCGCCACTCAGTTAAACATCAAGCGACTGATGGACATCGGTTGCTATCGCGGCATCCGTCACCGCCTCGGTCTCCCCGTGCGCGGACAGAGCACCAAGAACAACGCCCGTACCCGCAAGGGCCGCAAGAAGACGGTCGCCAACAAGAAGAAAGCAACGAAATAAGGTTTAGAAAATGGCAAAGAAAACTACAACAAGCAAGAAAAGAGTTGTCAAGGTTGACGCATACGGCCAGGCCCATATTTCGTCTACTTTCAACAACGTCATCGTCACGCTGACCAACAGTACGGGTCAGGTAATCAGCTGGTCGAGCGCCGGTAAGATGGGCTTCCGCGGTTCCAAGAAGAACACGCCGTATGCCGCCCAGGTCGCTGCCCAGGATTGCGCGAAGGTCGCCTACGACCTCGGTCTGCGCAAAATCAAAGCGTATGTCAAGGGCCCGGGTGCCGGTCGTGAGTCCGCCATCCGTACACTGCACGGAGCCGGCATCGAGGTCACCGAGATCATCGACGTCACGCCGCTTCCGCACAATGGTTGCCGCCCGAAGGGCCGCCGTAGAGTCTAACTTTTAAAGCATTGAGATTATGGCAAGATACACTGGTCCGAAAACCAAGATAGCCCGTAAGTTCGGTGAACCGATCTACGGTCCTGACAAATATTTCGAGAAGAAGAACTATCCTCCGGGACAGCACGGCCTGGCCAAGAAGCGCAAGAAGACTTCCGAGTACGGTGTGCAGCTCGCCGAGAAGCAGAAGGTGAAATACACCTACGGCGTGCTGGAACGTCAGTTCCGCAAGACCTACGAGAAGGCCAACCGCATGAAGGGCCGCACGGGTGAGAACCTGCTGATGCTGCTCGAGTCCCGTCTGGACAACCTGGTCTACCGTATGGGCATCGCGCCTTCCCGCGCCGCCGCCCGCCAGCTGGTCACCCACTGCCACATCGTCGTCGATGGCGCGGTCTGCAACATTCCGTCGACCCTCGTCAAGACCGGCAGCATCGTGGGTGTCCGCGAGCGTTCCAAGAGCCTGGAAGTGATCCAGGACAGCCTCAACGCCTCTGCAGGCAAGTACCCCTGGCTCGAGTGGGATGCAGCCAAATGCGCCGGCAAGTTCGCCAGTCTGCCTGAGCGGAGTGAGATTCCTGAAACCATCAACGAACAGTTGATCGTCGAGTTGTACTCCAAGTAAAAAATCCACAGAAATGGCCATTTTAGCATTCCAGAAACCGGACAAGGTGATCATGCTCGACGCAACCGACACCTTTGGTCGTTTCGAATTCCGGCCGCTTGAGCCGGGATACGGAATCACCATCGGCAACGCGCTGCGCCGCATTCTGCTCTCGTCGCTGGAGGGCTTCGCCATCACTTCGATCCGCATCGACGGTGTCGCCCACGAGTTCGACACCATCCCCGGCGTCATCGAAAGCGTCATCGACATCGTGCTCAACCTGAAGCAGGTTCGCTTCAAGCGCATGATCGAGGAAGAAGAAAGTGAGTCGGCGACCATCACGGTGAGCGGCAAGACGGAATTCACCGCTGAAGACATCTCCAAGAACCTCTCCTCCTTCAAGGTCCTCAATCCGGATCTTCACATCTGCTCGATGGAGCCGAGCGTGAAGCTGGTCATGGATCTGCGGATCGGCAAGGGACGCGGTTACGTCCCCGCCGACGAGAACAAGGTGGAACTCGCGCCCGTCGACACCATCGCCATCGACTCGATCTTCACGCCGATCAAGAACGTGAAGTACACGGTCGAACCCTGGCGTGTCGAACAGAAGACTGACTACGAGAAGCTGAACCTCGAGATCACTACGGACGGTTCCATCCATCCGAAGGAAGCGCTCAAGGAAGCAGCCAAGATCCTGATCTATCACTTCATGCTCTTCTCCGACGAGAAGATCACGCCGGAGACGCCGGTGGAAGTCGACAGCAAGGAACTCGATGAAGAGGCCCTGCGCATGCGTCATCTGCTGCTGACCAAGCTTTCCGATATGGAACTCTCCGTCCGGGCACTCAACTGCCTGAAAGCGGCCGATATCGATACGTTCGCAGACCTCGTGTGCCACCAGCGCGGCGAACTGATGAAATTCCGCAACTTCGGCAAGAAGTCGATGAATGAAATCGAAACGCTGATCGAAAAGGTGAAGCTGGGCTTCGGCATGGACATCACCAAATACGGTATTGAACCCAAGCCGAAGAAGATCAAAGAAGACGAGGCCGCCGGCGAAACCGAAAACCAAACAGAAACCGAAACACAAATAGAAGATTATGAGGCACAACAGGGCAATTAATCATTTGGGACGTCAGAGCGGTCATCGCAAGGCGATGCTGGCCAACATGGCCTCTTCGCTGATTCTGAGCAAGCAGATCGAGACCACCGTGGCCAAGGCCAAGGCGCTGCGGATGTATGTTGAACCGCTCATCACCAAATCGAAAGAAGATACTACACATTCACGTCGTGTCGTTTTCAGCTACCTCAAGCAGAAAGAGGCCGTCAGCGAGCTCTTCCGCGTGGTCGCTCCGAAGATCGCGGACCGTCCGGGTGGATATACCCGCATCGTCCGTACGGGCTTCCGTGTGGGTGACGCCGCCGATATGGCTATCATCCAGCTGGTAGACTTCACCGACGCTGTCGCGGCTCCCGAGAAGGAAGTCAAGAAGACGTCGACCCGTCGCAGCGGCAAGAAATCCGGTACGCCCGAGGACGGCAAGTCCCGCAAGGCAAACAGCCCGAAGTCTGCGAACGAGAACGTCACGAAAGCCGCTCCCGCTCCGCGTAAAGTGGTTGCTCCCCGCAAATCCGGAAACAACTAAGACAAGCGGAAAGCAGATTCAAAAAAAACGGTGGTCAGTTCGACCACCGTTTTTTTATTTCGAAGTGAGTGTCACCGCATCCGTGTGCCCGCGGTATTCCTTGGCATAGAGACATTCGATCTCGACCAGGCCGCTGTTGAACGTGCCTTCCTGCTGTACGTAGAAGCGCTCCTGGACCGTGGTGTGTTCTTCGGGAAGCAGTTCCCAGTAGAAGTTCGTCTCGGAAGGTTTCACTTCGCGGTAGAAACCGTACCAGGAGAAGTACGAACGTTCGTCCTCCGGATAGAAGCAGGCCGGCCGCATCGCGCGCATCTGTACGAAACTGCGGTTTTCGGTATTGTGGATGGCATAGGTGGCGATGATTTCGTCGCCGACGTGGATCGTCTCGCCGTCGGAAAGCGGTGCGCCGGTATCGGCCCTGACGAAGGTCCGCGTGACGGTGATTTCATTGGCCGAGGCCTTCACGCGGTCGAGTTTCGTGGTGTAAGTGTAATACACGGCCCCCAGTTTCAGGTCTTTGGCCTTGCTGGAAATCAGGGCGTGGACTGCGTCGGTCGTCGCCACGGTGTTCTCCCAGGCCTGATTGTGTTTCTGAAGCAGCAGCCACTGGGCGATGCCGTCGACCACTTTCTTCTCGCCCAGGGCGCCGAAGGTCTCGATCAGTTGGGCGTGGGCGTAGATTTCGTTGTTCATCATCCCGCGGAACGGCATCACGGCGTTGGGGAAGTAGCAGCCCACGGTCGGATTCTCCACCGCATAGTCCTTGAGGCTTTCGCGCAGGAGTTTGATCCGGCTCGCAAAGCGTTTGTCGTCGTAGGCGGTCTTGCCGGCGCGCAGCATCATATTGCACAGCTGCGACTTCTCGAGGATCGAAATGTCCTGCCAGCCGTCACCGGTTCCGTCGATGAAACGCTTGTAAACGGCCTGGGCCGACTGGCTCATCGGAACGTCGAACCAGAGGCTGCGAATCGCGAAGTCACGGATCAGACTGAATGGACGGAAAACCTTGTAACTGCCCTGGACGGTGATGCGCGTATCGACATAAGCGAGCGCCTTGCGGATAAAGTCCATTTCCCCGTTGTCGGGTGCCAGGGCGCCCACGCTGCGCAGCTGCCCCAGTTTCTCGAGGACATACAGGGTCAGCAAGGTGTTGGACTGCATCCCCTGGAACCACTGGATGCCGCCGTCGCCGGACTGGAAGGTCTTCAGCTTTGAAACGGCCTGCTGCCGGAAGGCCTCATAGTCGGCCGGATCGTCTTGCAGGACCAGATTCCGCATCTGGTTGATGTAGAGTTGGTTCATCCACGCGATGGCGTTGTCGCTGTCCGGCTTCTGCGCCTTGGGCAACGATTCCTTTACGGCGTCGAGCGTGGAGTATTCGGCATATTCGATCTTCGGATTGGCGGCCCCGAACTGTTTGCGGAGCTGCTTCTCGTAGTACTTGTGGTCGTGCTTGCCTCCGAGGATGAAGGAGGCCGCCTCGGTCAGGGTGATCTCTCCCGGCACCACAGAGATTTCGTGCTGCTCACCGTCCGTGGAGGTCGGCGTGACGAACCAGATCCTGGCCGTGAGTTTGTCCGTGCCGCCGGGTGCCGTGACCGTCCAGGACACCTCGTCCTGTGCACCGGCAAGAAGGGCCCGTTTCTGGCTCTCGAGACCTTTCATCCTGAGTTTCTTCCCGTTCTCGTCGGAGAGTTCGATGTAGGCCGTACCCTTGAGTTCCCTGCTGCTCATATTCACCAGTTTGGCTTTGAGGACCAGTCGGTCGCCTTCCGTGACGAAGAGCGGCACGTTGGGGATGACCATCAGTTCTTTCTGCACCACGAATTCCGCGGAGGCATCGCCTGCGAACAGGCGTTTGTCGTGGGCCATCACCAGGATCCTGAAGGTGGACAGCAGGTCACCGGCCGTGTAGCGGATTTCCGTCCGTCCCGACGGGTCGGCCTGAAGCTGCGGATAGAAGGCGATCAGTTCGCTGAAATTGGTGCGGCCTTCGAATTCGGGGATTTCCTCTTCCGATTCTGTCTGAACAGCAGCATCATCCATCGCCGATTCCCGGAGAGCAAATGGAATTGCCTCTTCTTCCACTGCCATCGCGGCCCCCTTGGCCATCATCCGGTTCATGGCATATACCCGGTGCGGGTTGATCGAACTGGAGATGTCCGGCCGGGTGACATAGGCGTATTCCTGCAGGGGAACGAACGAGAAGGAGTTGGGGCCGTAGCGGTCGGTGGTCACATCGTAGATTGATACCAGCAGTTCGCTGCCGGCCGGCGCACGGACCGTCATCGTTTCCCCGCTGCCGGGCGTGGTCTTGTCGCGGAAGGTTTCGATCGCAACGTCGAGCCGCACGTCGCCCGGACGGGTGAACTGGTAGGTATAGTCGAGTTCCCGGCCGTTCCGGAAGCCGAAGACCGATAGCTTGACCGCGCTGCGGTACGAATCCTTGTAGGGAAGCCTGAACTTGCGCATCTCCTTCTGCAGATGAACGTGCTCGCAGTAGAGCTGCGTATCGTTGTCGAAGAGCTCCATCTCCAGCCAGAGGTCGTCTTCCGAGGTGCCGAGCACGAATTCGATGGCGCCTTCGGTCTTGACCGGATAATAGAAGTAGGTGGACTTGAAAGGCAGCGTCTTGTCGTCGGTGCTCAGCACCACGACCTTGCGCTCGGTCTTGATCTCCCGGCCGCGGAATTCCGCACGTGCTTTCACCGTATAGTCGCCCGAAGGCAGTTTCCCGAAGTCGAAGGCGACAGGCTCGTTGGTCTTTCCCTTGCCTTGTGCGACGATACTGCCGTCCGCGCCGGTCACGGTCCACTCCGTTTCGATGGCGTAGGGGGTCCCGTTCAGCGTGGAACCCGATATCGTCACGGATTTGACATTGTCCTTGTCCACGATGAGCCTTCCCTCGAAGTTTTCGTTGTCGGGGAGCACGATGTTCAAGTCGACGGGAATATCGGCCACGGGCACGCGGATCGAAGTTTCGTGCGTTTCGCCCTGCGGATCAGTGGCCCGGACGGAGATCTGGTAGTCGGAATGCAGCAGGTCTTCTCCGTGATCCTTGTTGTCGGGACGTTCCGCCGGGAAGGTGATGTCGAAGTGACCGTCGCCGTCGGCCAGCACGGTACCCTCGAGTACGACGCTCTGGCCCAGATAATTCCCGTGCGTACGGCAGTGCGAAGTGCGCGAAACGCGGTACCAGACTTCGCCGCCTGCCACCGGGAAGCCCGCGTAACTGCGCAATTGTCCGCCCTGGCGGATTACGTCGCCATAGCAGAGCGCCTCTTCGATGGGTTGCAGCGACACGGTGAAATTGGGCCGCTTGTATTCTTCCACGCGGATGCGCGCCGTGCTCAGGTATTCCGCCTCGATGTAGTAAATGCCGTTCTTGCTTCCCTCGGGGAGCGTGAACGCGCCGGCTGCCGAACCGAATTCGTTCGTCACGACCCGGACGGAATCGACAGGTTTGCTGTCGGACTGGTGACGGAGCGTCAGCTTGACCGTCTTGTCGGGAATGACCGTGCCCGTAGTTTCACCGGCCTTGTAGCAAAGCAGTTTGAAATGGATGGTATCCGTCGGCTTGTAGAGCGCGCGGTCGGTGAAGATCCGCGACTGCTCATAGCTGAACTCCTTGGAATCGCGCCGGTAATAGGGCATGTCATACAGGCCGCCCATCAGCGGAGCGTAGATGTCGCGGTCGGCTTCCACGCGCAGCAGGTAGTCGTTTTCCCGGTCGGTCAGCGCCTTGCCCACGTTCACGGCCTGGAAACCGGGGCCTTTGAAGTTGTCGGATACGTGACGCTTCAGCGGCAGGATTGCGGAGGTGACGTTCTTATAGAGGTTCTTGAAGACACTGATTTCGCCCTTCTCGAAAGGCTTGCCGGTCGTCAGGTCGGCGGCATAGACCTCGACTTTGCCGTTCCGCTGCCGCCAGGCGCCGGCCACGTTGCTCACGAAAACCTGATCGTAGCTTACTTCGTCCTTGACAGGACGGCCTTCCCGGCCTTCCACGGCGGCGAAGCGCACGACATAGACGCCCGGCTGCGGGAAGGCGACGACCACCTTTTGTTCTTCGGAAATATTGTATTCACAGTTGAAACCATCGATGGTCTGCGTGGAGACCAGCGTGGCATTTTTGCGCAGCGTCGCTTCGGAGGAATCGCTGTATCCTTCGCCGAACAGCTTGTTGTCGAGCATACGGAACACCTTTACCTCCGCCCGGCTGACGTTGCGCGCGGAAAGCTTGTAGGTCACGCTGTCGCAGGGCGCCATCGTCCCCTTGCTTTCCGAAGAGAACGACGCGGCGTCCATTCCGTCGATCAGGCTCTGGATTCCGCTCTTGTAAGTTCCCACGTATTTGTGTTTCAGCAGCTCCTGCGCCTCCTTGCGGACAGCCAGGTAATCGGCGCCCGTGGCGGCGGGCTTCCATTTGCGGTCGGCGGCATCCTTGTGGTTGCGCAGTTGCTTGTAGAGAAGCATCATCACGCGCGGATGGTCTTTGTATTTGACCAGATACCTGTCCAGACTGTCGTTCAGCACCCGCCGGGACAGGGCCGAGTAGGTCGGATAGTACGCGTTGGCTTCCTTCCAGTTGTATTTGCGCAGGTCCTCATAGAGATTTTCCGATACGACGAGTTGTTCGAGTTCGTCGCCGGCCTTGATGGTCTGCGCTTCCAGTTCACGGAGATAACCCGCCGCGGTCTGCGGTTTGCCCTCCTTTTCCGCCTTCTGGACTTTCGACCAGAGCCGGGAATAATTGTTCTGTGCATCCATAGTAAAGACAAAAGCGGTCAGCAACGCGACCGTCCAAAGCAATCGTTTCATCGTAAACTCGGTTTTGCCAGTTAAAGTTAACGAAAAATATACCAATTTTGCCTATCTTTGCTTGTTTTAGTAAAGAAATGAAATTCGAGGTCCTCCAGAAAGATACTGCCACCTGCGCCCGTCGCGGCCGGATCGAGACCGACCACGGCATCATCGAGACGCCCATCTTCATGCCGGTGGGAACGGTCGGCAGCGTGAAGGGCGTTTATCACCGGGACCTGGTCGATGACATCCACGCCCAGATCATCCTGGGCAATACCTATCACTTGTATCTGCGTCCCGGTCTCGACATTCTCCGCCAGGCCGGCGGCCTGCACAAGTTCACCTCCTGGGACCGTCCCATCCTGACCGACAGCGGCGGTTTCCAGGTGTTCTCGCTCGCCCAGAGCCGCAAGCTGACCGAAGAAGGCTGCATTTTCCAGTCGCATATCGACGGTTCGCGCCACATCTTCACTCCCGAAAACAACGTGGACACCCAGCGCATCATCGGGGCCGATATCGTGATGGCCCTCGACGAATGCTGCCCGGGTGACGCCGACTATAAATACGCGGCCAAGTCACTGGGTCTCACCCAGCGCTGGCTGGACCGCTGTGTCCGCCATTTCGACGAGACCGAGCCCCTCTACGGCTACCGGCAGGCCTTTTTCCCCATCGTCCAGGGCTGTGTCTATCCGGACCTCCGCCTGAAGGCGGCCGAACACGCCGTCGCGCTCGACCGCGAAGGCTACGCCATCGGCGGACTGGCCGTAGGAGAGCCCACCGAGAAGATGTACGAGATGCTCGAACTCCTGCATCCTGCACTGCCCCAGGACAAACCCCGCTACCTGATGGGCGTGGGCACGCCGTCCAACTTGTTGGAAGGCATTGCGCGCGGCGTCGATATGTTCGACTGCGTGATGCCCACCCGCAACGGCCGCAATGCGATGCTCTTCACCAGCGAAGGCGTCATCCACATCCGCAACCGGAAATGGGCCGACGACTTCTCTCCGCTCGACCCGAATGGAACATCTTTTGTGGACCACCGCTACACCAAAGCCTACCTGAGGCACCTCTTCATTGCCGGAGAGATGCTCGCGGCCCAGATCGCCAGCCAGCACAACCTGGCCTTCTATCTCAACCTGGTCGCCCAGGCACGTGCGCACATCGACGCCGGTGACTTCGGGGCCTGGAAAGCGGCGATGACGGCCAAACTCGACACCAAACTCTGAAGATGAAGAAACCGCACGTCAAGATACTCGACCGTTATATCGTCAGGAAGTTCCTGGGAACCTTCCTGTTTACGATCCTGATCGCCGTGCTGATCGTGGTGGTCTTCGACCTGAGTGAGAAGATCTCCAAGTTCGTGGACAAGGATGTCCCGCTCAAGGAAATCGTATTCGAGTATTATGCCGGTTTCATTCCCTGGATCGTCAACAGTTTCAGCCCGCTGTTCGTGTTCATCTCGGCCATTTTCTTCACTTCGAAGCTTGCCCAGAACAGTGAGATCGTGGCCATTCTTTCGGGCGGTGTCAGTTTCCGCCGGCTGATGGCCCCCTATATGTTCTCGGCCGGCGTGATCGCCATCCTGTCGCTGGTCCTGGGCCTCTATGTGATTCCGCCTGCCAACGAGCACCGGCTCGCCTTTGAGAACAAATATATCAAGACCCAGCAGATAGCAGCCGACAATATGCGCAACATCCACTACCAGCTTTCGCAGGGCGAATTCGTGTATGTGGAGCAGTTCAGCCGCTGGGCCAACACCGCCTACCGCTTCACCCTCGAACGCATCGAGGACGGGAAAATCCAGTCGAAGCTTTCGGCCGAATCGGCGGCCTGGGATTCCACCTTCAACGGATGGCGGCTCAAGAACTACTATATCCGCGACTTCTACGGCGAATCGGAAGTCGTGCGCACCGGCAAGCAGATCGATACGGTGATCAACCTGACCATCGAAGACTTCTACCGGCGCAAGAACATCGTGGAATCGCTCTCCGACAGGGACCTGAACGAATTGATCAAGGTCCAGAAACTGCGAGGCGATGCACTGGTCCAGCGCTCGCTCATTGAGAAGAACAGCCGTATTGCAATGCCCTTCTCCGCCTTCGTGCTGACGGTCATCGCCGTGTCGCTCTCCTCGCGCAAAAAGCGCGGGGGACTGGGCCTGAACATCGGCATCGGACTGGCCCTGAGTTTCTCCTATATCCTGTTCATGCGCTTCAGCCAGATGTTCGTCCAGACCGGAATGATGTCGCCGGCCCTGGCGATGTGGGTGCCCAACATCGTTTTTGCGATTGTGGCGGCTGTCCTTTACAAACTTGCTCCGAAATAATATTCAATCTTACCTTACCCTATGAATCCCAAATCGAATCTCAAATTCAGACTGATCGTGATGAACTTCCTGATCTTCGCGGTCTGGGGTGCCTACCTCTGTTCACTGGGCATCTACCTCGGCCGCGTGGGAATGGGAGCCAAGATCGGCCAGTTCTTCGCCATCCAGGGTGTCATCTCCCTGTTTATGCCGACCCTGATGGGTATCGTGGCCGACCGTTGGATTCCGGCTCAGAAACTGTTGGGCATCTGCCATTTTCTCTCCGCCGTCTTTATGGCGGTCGCCGGCTGGATGGGTCTGAAATACGGAAACGCCGTCACCTTCGGGCAGATTTTCCCCTGGTACGCCCTGGCCGTCGCATTCTTCATGCCGACCATCGCCTTGGGCAACTCGGTCTCCTACAATGCTTTGACCAAGGCCGGTATGGATACGGTGAAGGATTTCCCGCCGATCCGCGTGTTCGGTACCATCGGTTTCATCCTTTCGATGTGGATCGTCAATTTCACGGGCTTCAAGAACGACCACAACCAGCTGTTCGTTTCCGCCGCCTGGGGCATCATCCTGGCCGTCTATGCATTCACCCTGCCCAATTGCCCGGTCAACCGTGAGAAGAAATCCTCGTCGCTGGTCGACGCTTTCGGTCTGCGCGCCTTCACGCTGTTCAAGGACGTCAAGATGTGCGTATTCTTCATCTTCTCGTTCCTGCTGGGCATGTGCCTCCAGGTGACCAATGGCTTTGCGACACCGTATCTCGACGCCTTCGGCCAGCTGCCCGAATACGCCGATGCTTTCGCCGTGAAGAACAATGTGTTCCTCTCGTCGATCTCCCAGGTGTCCGAGACGCTCTGCATCCTGCTGATTCCGTTCTGCCTGAAACGCTTCGGCATCAAGAAGGTGATGCTCATCTCCTTCTTCGCCTGGTTCCTGCGCTTCGCCTTCCTGGGCGCCGGCAACCCGACCGGATGGGGCCTGGTGCTCTTCATCCTCTCGATGGTCGTCTACGGTGTGGCTTTCGACTTCTTCAACATCAGCGGCTCGCTCTTCGTCGACCAGAACACCGATGAGAGCATCCGTTCCAGCGCGCAGGGCGTATTTATGATGATGACCAACGGTCTCGGCGCTACGATCGGCTCGCTCTGTGCCCAGGCGGTGGTCAACCACTTCACGATGGGCAAGGCCGGCACCGAACTGATGAGCGGCTGGACATCCGCCTGGTATGTCTTCGCAGGCTTCGCCCTGGTCCTGGCCTTCCTCTTCGCCGCGTTGTTCAAGTATAAGCACAACCCCGCGAAATAGGAATGAAGAAACTGATTCTCCTTCTTGCGGCTGTCGCCCTCTCTTTCTCTCCCGTCTGGGGACAGGATGCACGTACGCGGCTGCAGGATAATCCGGAACGCTACGGCGGAGTCCATCATAGTTATGAGGCTCCGGCGGAGCTTGTGGATACGCCGGCCCCGAAAGGGTATGAGCCCTTTTACGTGAGCCATTACGGCCGTCACGGCAGCCGGTATCTCACGTCCATGAACTCGGTGACCCGGGTGTCGCATCTGTTCGACGGCCTGGACTCGCTGGGTGTCCTTTCCGTCGAAGGCGTCGCCCTGCACAAGGCGCTCAAGGCGCTGGAGCAAAGTCACGAGGACCAGGCCGGGTACCTTACGCTGCGGGGCGGCCGCGAACATCAGGCCATTGCCAAGCGCTTGTACGAACGCGTTCCGGCCGTTTTCAGCCAGCCCGACCGCGACCGCGTGATTGCCGAATCCAGTTATGTGCAGCGCTGCATCCAGAGTCTGGCCAATTTCACGATGGTGCTCAAGGCCGATGCGCCGCAGCTTCGCTTCGACGTGTATGCCGGCGAACGTTTCATGAAACATATCTCGCCGGGCACTTCGGCGCCGCGCAACCGTTCGCACAGCGCCATTTTCGACTCGGTGCTCAACGCCCGCTTCAACCCGACCCGGGCGATGAACGCCTGGTTTACGGATCCGTGGGAAGCGGCCCAGCATCTGGGCAAGTACAGTGTGCGCCAGTTCATCTATTATGTCTTCTATGCCGGCGGCATCAACCAGTGCCTGGCCGACGACTATGACCTGCCGTCCATCCATCGGTTCTTTACGGAAGAAGAGCTGTATAACCTGTGGTATTGCGAGAATCTCTCGCATTTCGACTCGATGGCCAATACGCTGGAGAACAATTGCCGCTTCAACGAGACCGGCCGCAAGATTCTCGCCGACTTCGTGAAGAAGGCCGATGCCGCTGTTGCCGGCAACGACGTGGCCGCCGACCTGCGCTTCGGTCACGATTCCGGCCTGCTGCCGCTGCTGAGTTATCTTCGGCTGAAAGGCTACGAAAAGACGGTTTCCATGACGCAGGCCGCGGAAAGCGGCTGGTATAGCTTCGAGCAGATGCCGATGGGCTCCAATCTCCAGATGATCTTCTACCGCGACAAGAAAGGCGACGTCTTGGTCAAAATCCTCCGCAACGAGCAGGAGACCACCATCCCGGCGCTCAAGCCCTACAAAGGTCCCTATTACCGCTGGAAGGATCTGCGGGCTTATTTCGTGAATCTGCCGTAGCTTCCCGTTTTTTTCCGGCGCCTTCTATGCCGCTGCCCGGCTTTCTGCCAAACAGGCGCAAAGAAATCGGCCTCACACGCGCTGTGGGGCCATTCTTCTTGCGCCACAGCCCGATTACGGCCCCAGGCGCAAGGCTTTCTGCAAAAATCGGCCTCCAACACCTTTCCCGGGCAGGTGCCTTTGCGCCTGTTTGGCGGAAAACGACGGCAGAAGCGATTATTTTGAAAGATGGTTGAGGCCCGCCCTTCGCAGACCGGAGTCGGCGAAGCGCCGTTCGAATTCTTCTTCAGACAGGTCCGCCCAGTCGGCGTCGGACATCGCGGCGATTTCGCTGCGATGGGTTTCGAACTCCGGCATCGGCGACAGGGGTTTGTCCCACGGACAGACGCGCATACATTCTTCGCAGCCGAAGCGCCAGCCGCGGCGGCTTTCGCGGGTGGCGAAAGCTTCGGGCAGCGGCTCCTTTGATTCGATGGTGAGATACGACAGGCACTTGGCGGCGTCGAGTTCAAAGGGGGCGCGGAGCGCGCCCGAGGGGCAGGCGCGGAGGCAGGCACCGCAGGCGCCGCATTCCGTGACGGCCAGCGGGGCGTGCGGAGCGAAACTGTCGGCGGGAATGTTGCATACGATCACGCCGATAATCGTCCGCAGGCCGTATTCCGGCGAAATGAAGAAATTGTTCTGCCCGATGAATCCCAGTCCGGCCTTTACCGCCCAATAGCGCTCCAGCACCGGGGCGCTGTCTACGAACGGCCGGCCTTCGAAAGCTGGATATTGCTTCTTCAGGTCCTGGATGACGGCGAAGAGCCGGTCCTTGACAATCTTGTGATAGTCCACACCCTGGGCGAAGCCCGCAATGCCGCCGGCGGCAGGGCCATAGGGCGCCAGAAAGCAAAGGACGCTTTCGGCGCCGGCCACCAACCGGGCCGGATCGAAGCGTTTTTCAAGATTCCTTTCCAGATAACCCATGTCCGCGTTCCGGCCTTCGGCCAGATATTTCGCGAAGTGCTCACGCAGACCAGCCGCTACGGTTTCTGCTTTTGCGGCGCCAAAATCTACGAAACCGTATGCACGTTCATCGATTTTTATTAAATTTGTGGACAAGTTGAAAGAAAATCTTAAAAAATACTATGAAAAGGATTCTTGTTGTCGGAGCTGGCGGACAAATCGGTACCGAACTCGTCCCCTATCTCCAGCATATTTATGGCGAAGATAATGTAATTGCCGCAGATTTGAAAGACGAACTCGTTGAAAAGCTGGGCCGCATTGCCATTGCGGAAAAGCTCGACGCGCTCGACGCAAAAGGCTTCAACGAGATTGTCGAGAAATACAAGGTCGACGCAATCTATAACCTGGTGGCCCTGCTCAGTGCCAAGGGTGAGCATATGCCCGGTGTGGCCTGGCACCTCAACATCACGGCCCTGATCAACGCCCTGAACATCGCCCAGGCGCACCACTGCTCCATCTTCACCCCGAGCTCCATCGGCGCCTTCGGCCCCAACACCCCGCACGACAACACCCCGCAGGATACCATCATGCGCCCGAACACCATCTACGGCATCTGCAAGGTCACGGGTGAACTGCTGGGCGACTACCACTGGCAGCGCTTCGGCGTGGACGCCCGCAGCGTCCGCTTCCCGGGCATCATCTCCAACGGCGCCCTCCCCGGCGGCGGCACCACCGACTATGCCGTGGAAGTCTTCTACGAAATCCTCAAACCGGGTCACCACTACACCTGCGAAGTACCCGAAGACAGCTATATGGACATGATGTACATGCCCGACGCCCTGCGCGCCGCCGTGGAAGTAATGGAAGCCGATCCGGCCAAACTCGTGCACCGCAACAGCTTCAACATCGCCGCGATGAGCTTCTGCCCGCGCGAACTGTTCGAGGTCATCAAGAAACGCATCCCCGACGCCACCTTCGACTACAACGTCGATCCGGTGAAGGCCGCCATCGCCGACTCCTGGCCCAACAAGATGGACGACACCTGCGCCCGCGAAGAGTGGGGCTGGAAACCCGAATGGGACATCGACGCGATGGTCGACGATATGCTAAAGGTGATCGGCGAAAAACAGAAGAACGCCTGAAGGGTGTGAAAGCGTCAGCGTGAAGGAAGATGACAGCGCCTCGTTGAGCGTCGCCTTCCAGAGCGTATCGAAACGGACTTGATCGGTCGGGTATTTCAGCCCGGCCGATTTTATTGTCAGGGTGTTGTCGAAAGCGAAGATCGAAATCTGCTGCCCGGGGACGGACGGCAGCGTGGCTGTATCGAAGATGGTCTCGAAACGACCGTAATCGGTGAGCATCGTCACGGGGCACGACGCCTCGCGGGCATAGTCGAGCAGCAGGGAGATGTTGCCCAGCGTATGGTCCTCCCGCTTGCCCGTCGCTCCCAGAATCGTGATGCGCGACGGCGACAGCGTCAGCGCCAGGTGGAAGGCCTTGGTCAGGTCGTTGTCGTCCTGCTCGCTGATATGCGTAATCCGGTCGGCGAAACGCTCCCGAAATGCCTGCGACAGCGAATCAAGATCGCCGACAATCCGGTCGGGCTCAAGCCCGTGGGCCACCAGCGCCTCCGCCGCCGAATCGCAGCAAATGCGCAGGTCGGCCCCACGAAGCGCCGCCAGCGGCGCTTCCGCCCGCGGGAAGTCGCCCGCCGCAAGGATTACGATACGCTTGTTTTTCATCAAATCAAAGATACAGCTTCCCGGTGAAAAAAACAATTAAGGATTTCGCTTTCCGCCAAACAGGCGCAAAGGCACCTGCCTTGGAAGTGCGTTAGAGGCCGATTTTCGCAGAAACGCTTGCACCTGGGGCCGTAATCGGGCTGTGGCGCAAGAAAACCGGCCCCACAACGCGTGTGAGGCCGATTTCTTTGCGCCTGTTTGGCGGAAAGCCGGGCGGCCGTATAGATGGCGCCGGAATAAAAGGGGCGGCTACGGCAGGTTTACGAAGTAATCCCGCAGATCTTTCCAGCGGTAGTACGGACCTTTCCAGGGTTTGAGCGCCGGGATGGTGGTTTCCTGCTCGTTGCGGAGGATCTTGACCAGAACGTCGCCTTTCTTGTCGCGGTAGAAGATCATCTGGAGGTTGGAGCCCATCGGCATCTGCTCGAAGCTGTACCAGCCGCTTTCCGCGGCCTGCGTCATGGAAATCGTCTTTTCGTACCCTTTCAGCCGGAGATAGCTCAGCAACGGCAGCAGGCCGGAGTCGTGGCCGAAACGCAGGTCGGCAGCCACATCACCTCCGGCGACGGCTGCATCGGCCTTCTCCACGAAATCTGCGAGAATCTTGCGGCCGGTCTCGTTGAAGCGGCAGTTGTTCTCCAGCGTATTGGCCATCGAATCAAAATGCGAGAGGTTCTCGCAATACCACAGATTGTACAGTTCGTCTTCCGTGAAGAACCGATGGATGGACGGCAGGTCATAGTCGTCGGCCAGGCACTGGTTGATGCCGCCGGCATAGAAGACATAGTAGATGAACTGGCGCACGCTGTACTTGCCCAGATGCTGGGCCGCTTCCCACGGATCTGTAAACCAGGCGTTCATCGCACGGGTCGGGTCGAAGCGGGCGTTGAGCACCGAGTCGAAGACGGCGTTGTGCGAACGGTTGCGCGGCGCCGAAGTGCCGGGCGAGATATGTTTCATGAAACGCTCGCCGGCATACACGTCGAAACGCAGTTGCGGCGCATCGGCCTTGAGCACCATCGTGAAATTGGCCAGACTCTGGATGCAGCGCTGCACATAGCTGGATTCGGCGATCACGCGGTCGCGGTCGGGCTGGCTGAAAACGGCCGGAACGCGCTCGTACAAGCGCTGGGCAATGGCCTGGTGTTCCCGTCCGCCCCGCAGCGTCAGATAACCAGCCTGGTCCTCGTGGCTCTGCTCCAGCGCCTTGAGGGCCTCGTGCAGGGCAACGCCTTCGGCAGAAAGGACACCCAGCGAATCCAGGCCGTCGAACAGGTGCGACACCCGGGTCACCGAGTTCATGGACGTCATATACCGGCTGCCGTGACGGCCGTAATGGCTCACATAAAAGGGCTCATACCCTTTCGGCGCCGGCGTGTCCGTGACAACGGCCGTCGCCTCATAGCTATGATGGACACCGCCGTAACGTTCCGGATTTTCCTGCAGCCGGGCACGGGCATCCTGCCCCCAAACGGGAGAGAAGGACAGGACGACTGCCGTCAGGAGGAGAATCAATCGCTTCATCGCTATTTTGCGGGGTTGTGCTTATATTTGAACAGAGCGGCGAAGAGGAAGGCCAGGACCAGGGCGAAGCCGGCAAAGACATACCAGGCGGAGGTCCAGCCCGTCATCAGTTCGGCGCCGGTCTTGCCCATCGTGAAGTGGTTGACCACCATCTGTGCGCAGAGCGAGCCGATCGTGGCGCCGAGGCCGTTGGTCATCATCATAAAGACGCCCTGCGCGCTGGAACGGATGCTCTCGTCGGTGTTCTGGTCGACGAAGAGCGAGCCGCTGATGTTGAAGAAGTCGAAAGCCACGCCGTAGACGATCATGGAGAGGATGAAGAGCACCAGACCCCATCCGGTGGGATTGCCGGCGCCCAGGAAGGCGAAGCGCAGGAACCAGGCGAAGAAGGAGATGAGCATCACCTTCTTGATGCCGAAGCGTTTCAGGCAGAACGGGATCAGCAGGATGCAGAGCGTCTCGGACACCTGGGAGATCGACGAGAGGAACACATTGTTCTTCACGGCGAAGGCATTGGCATATTCGGGCAGCTGGCCGAACGCATCGAGATACGGCGTCGCAAAACCGTTGGTCACCTGAAGGCACATACCCAGCAGGAATGAGAAGATGAAAAAGACGCACATCTTCGAGTCCTTGAACAGGGTGAAGGCGCGCAGGCCGAACGCATCGACCAGCGACGAGGACTTCTTGCCGCGGCTGACCGGACAGTTGGGCAGCGTGAATGCATAGGCGGCCAGGATCAGGCCCCAGGCCGCGGAGACGAATAGCTGGTTATGGTCGTTCTTGAATCCCGTGAAGTTGACGATCCACATCGAAAGGATGAAACCGATCGTACCGAAAACGCGGATGGGCGGAAAAGCCTTCACCGTATCGAGACCCGCCTTGGTCAGGGCGTTGTAAGACACGGAATTGCCCAGTGCGATGGTCGGCATGAAGAAAGCCACGGACAGCGTATACCAGGGGAAAATCTGCCCGAATTCGATGTTTTCACCGTACTTCAAGCCCATGAAACCGGCGATGCCCATAAAAATGGCGGCCAGCAGATGGCACAGACCCAGCAGTTTCTGGGCGGGAATCCAACGGTCGGCCACGATGCCCATCAGGGTCGGCATGAACAGGGAGATGACGCCCTGAATGGCGAAGAACTGTCCGATCTTGGCGCCCATACCCACACGGCCGAGGTAGATACCCAGCGAGCAGAGATAGGCTCCCCAGACCGCGAAGATCAGGAAGTTCATCACGATCAGTCGGATTTTGAGATTCGTTTTGGGATTCATAATATCGGATTTTGATTATTTCGGAGCAAGCCGGTAGAGGATGAACGCCACGATCGCGAACACGATGTTGGGAATCCACAGCGCCAGGGCGGGCGACATGATCCCCGTATGGACGAACATCTGGCTGAAGCGCATGAACAGGATATAGGAGAAACTCAGCGCCAGCCCGATGCCGATGTTCAGGCCCAGGCCGCCGCGCTTCTTGCGCGAGGACAGCGACACGGCGATGATCGTCAGCACAAAGGCCGAGAAGGGCATGGCGATGCGATTGTTCTTTTCGATGAGGGCGTTCTTGACCAGCGCGTCGCCGCGCATCTTCTGCACGGAAATCAGGTCGTTGAGGTCGCGCTCGGAGAGCGACTCCACGATGTTTTTGCGGCGGTAGAAATCGTCGATGGTCAGGCTGATGACCGTGTCGATCTGGCGGCCGGTCCGGACCACTTCGGATTCGCCGTAGAAATCGCGGATGTAGTAATTCTTCAGCTTCCAGCCGCCGAGCGTGGAGTCCCACGCGGCCGATTCAGCCGAAAGCTTGGAGATGATCCGGCCCTTTTCCACACGCTCCAGCGTAAAGCGGTAGGCCGTGTTGGCCCAGCGGCTGAACTGCTCCACGTACACGAATTCGCCCGGGGAGAGCTGGTAGTGGATGTTGCGCAGGTTGTCGGCCGCGATCTGCTGGGTCTTGATGTATTTGTTCTCGAACGCGAGCCGGTGCTCATTCGCGGGCGGGATCACGTAGAGGCCCAGGACCAGCGACAGCAGGGCGATCACGCCGGCCGAAAACATATAGGGCGCCATCAGGCGGCGGAAACTGATGCCGCCCGAGAGCATGGCCACGATCTCGCTGTTCTGCGCCATCTTCGAGGTAAAAAAGATGGCCGAGATGAAGACGAACAGCGGACTGAAGCTGTTGACGATCCAGGGAATGAAGCCCGCGTAGTACTCGAACACGATCTCCTTGAGCGGGACCTCCTTGTCCACGAACTTGGAAATCTTCTCGCTCAGGTCGAACACGATCACGATGACCACGGCGATGAGGATCGTGAAGATGAACGTCCCGAGGAACTTCCGGATGATGTACCGGTCGAGGATCTTGATGTGGGGCTTTTGCATCTTACAGACGGGTGTCGAGTTTGCGGACCATGGCTTCCTTCCAGGGGCCGAAGTCGCCGGCGGCGATATGTTCGCGCGCCTGGGCCACCAGGTTCAGGTAGAAAGCGAGGTTGTGCTGGCTGGCGATCTGGGCGGCGAGCATTTCGCCGGCCACGAACAGGTGCCGCAGGTAGGCTTTGGTGTAGCGGTGGTCCACAAAAGACGTTCCATGGGGATCGAGCGGCGAGAAATCGTCGGCCCATTTGCGGTTCTTGATGTGGATGACGCCTTCGTCGGTGAAGAGCATGGCGTTGCGGCCGTTGCGGGTGGGCATCACGCAGTCGAACATGTCGACGCCGCGGGCGATGCCTTCCAGCAGGTTGGACGGCGTCCCCACGCCCATCAGGTAACGGGGCTTGTCGCAGGGCAGCACGGGATGCAGGAGTTCCAGCATCTCGTACATCTTTTCGGTGGGTTCGCCCACGGCCAGGCCGCCGATGGCGTAGCCTTCGCGGTTGAAGGCCATCGCGTGTTCGGCCGCCTTCAGGCGCAGGTCGGGATAGATGCAGCCCTGAACGATGGGGAAGAATGTCTGGCTGTAGCCGTAGAGGGGTTCCGTTTCGTCGAAATGGCGGATGCAGCGCTCGAGCCAGCGCTGCGTCAGGCCGAGCGATTTGGCCGCATATTTATAGTCGGCGTCGCCCGGGCAGCATTCGTCGAGCGCCATCACGATGTCGGCGCCGATGATGCGCTGGGTGTCGACGTTGTTTTCGGGCGTGAAGACGTGCCGCGAGCCGTCGATGTGCGACTGGAAGATGCAGCCGTCTTCGGTGAGTTTCCGGCTCTGGGCGAGCGAGAACACCTGGAAGCCGCCGCTGTCGGTCAGGATCGGTTTTTGCCACGACGTGAAGGCGTGCAGGCCGCCGGCCCGGCGCAGGATGTCGAGGCCGGGGCGCAGGTAGAGGTGATAGGTGTTGCCGAGGATGATCTGCGCGCGGATGTCGTCCTCCAGATCTTTGTGATAGACGCCCTTGACGCTGCCGACCGTGCCGACAGGCATGAAGATGGGCGTCTCGATGACGCCGTGGTCGGTGGTGATCCGGCCGCGGCGGGCGCTGGTGGCGTTGTCTCTGTGGAGGACTTCGAAGTTCATTTCGCTCGTAAAACAAGCAAAGATAGGCAAAATTGGTATATTTTTCGTTATCTTTAGCTGGCAAAACCCAGTTTGCGATGAAACGATTGTTATGGACGGTCGCCCTGATGACCGCTTTTGTCTTTACCATGAATGCGCAGAACAATTATTCCCGGCTCTGGTCGAAAGTCAAGGCCGCGGAGAAGGAAGGCAAGCCGCAGACGGCCGCCGGCTATTTGCGGGAGCTGGAAGAAAAAACCATCAAGGCCGGCGACGAACTGGAACAGCTCGCCGTGGCCGAAAACCTGTACAACGACCTGCGGGAGTACAACTGGAAAGAGGCGAACGCCTATTCCTCCCACTACAACTCCCTGAGCCGGAAAGTGCTCCGCGACAGCCTCGACGCCTACATCGTCAAATACAAGGACCATCCGCGGGTAATGATGCTGCTCTACCGGCAGCTGCGCAACCACAAGGAGGAAGTCGACCGCAAATGGAAACCTTCCGCCACGGGCGCCGACTACCTGAAAATCCGCCAGGAAGCGCAGGAGCTGCTGAAGCACAAACGGGTGGGCACCTACAAGAAGAGCATCCAGAGCCTGATCGACGGAATGGATGCGTCCTCCCTGGGTTCGTCCAGCCAAGCCACCATGGCGCCTTCCGACAGCGTGGAATATGAGATCCACGCCACGAACCTGCGCCGCGTCGAAGTGCAGGTGTGGCGGCTGCTCGACGACCGCCTCTTCTCGGCGGGCTACGCCGACTCCAACGAAGCGACCCTTGGCAAGAACGCTACACTGGTTTCCACGCACACCGTCGACAAGTTCGCGTGCGACTACCATATCGGCGAAACGGTCAAAGCTTTCGTCGCCTTCCCCCAGCCGGGCGTCTATGTCGTCCGCTTTGTCGCCACCCAGGGGCGTGAAGCCGCCACCGACATCCGGGACCAGGTGTGCTACGACGAAGTCTGCGTGAGCAACGTGGCCGGCGCCATGCGCGTCCGCAACGGCAAGGCCGAAGTCTATGCCGCCGACCTGACGACGGGCAAACCCTTCGAAGCGGGAAAGGTCAGCCTCTATAAGAATCTCTACAAGAACGTCAAGTCCGCCATCGTTTCGCTCAAGCCCCATCTGACCGACAAATTCAGCGGCCAGGGCTTCCAGCAGGTCCGCACCGGCCAGGCCGTCGGCGACACCAAGAACGACTACCAGCTGCGGATCGAGGCCGGCAGCGACATCTATGCGCCGCTGATCAACGGTTTTTACGAGCCGTATTACCGGCCCCGTCGCGTCGAGAAGGTCTTCCGTTATGAGGAAGGCCGGCTCTTCACCGACCGGGCGCTCTACAAGCCCACCGACACCATCCATTTCAAGCTGCTCTGCTACAAGGCAGGCGAGACTTCCGGCGAAGTGACGCCCGACAAGGAAGTGCTCGTGACGATCCGCCACCAGTCCGACGACAAGGTGACCGATTCGATCAAGGTCGTGACCAATGCCTACGGCTCCGCCGCCGGCGCGTTCACGCTTCCCGAAGGCAGCAAGAACGGCATCTATATCATCGAGGCCGAATACGTGGCCACCGCGCGCGTCCGCGTGGAAGAATATAAGCGTCCCAACTTCACCGTGTCGCTCCAGCCCGTGGCCGAGGCCCTGTGCTATGGTGACGCCATCAAGCAGGGCGGCCAGCTGCGCAGCTATGCCGGCTTCTCGGTCGCCGGCGGCGAAGTGTGGTACCGGGTCAACCGGACCACCTACTGCCGGACCCACGGCAGCTATCTCGGCCGCAGCGAAGTGCTGGAAGGCACGGTCCTGACCGATGCGGACGGACATTTCGACATCGTCTTCCCGGCCGAACGGCCGAAAGACACCACGCACGGCGAAGACCTGCTGTATTCCACCTATGACATCTCCGTCCGGGCCACCGATCCGCAGGGAGAATCGCACGAGACGTCCATCACCGTGCCGGTCGCCGACATTCCGATCGACCTCGACGTGGTGCTGCCCGACAACGAGCACTTCGAAGACCGCCTGATCGTGGACAAGGACTGCGTGAAGGCCGTGACCATCCACGGCTCGACGCTCAACGGCACCCCCTACGCCATCGAGACCGACTGGACCGTGACCGACGCCGGCGGCGCCGTGGTCGCACAGGGTAAGGCCACCACCAACGAGGCCATCGCCTTCGATTTCGGCAGCCTGCCTTCCGGCGACTATCTGGTGAAGGCCCGCACGGAATACCGCGGCCGCGAAATTACCGCCGAGCGCAAGGTCGTGGTGATGAGCACCGACGACCGCAAGCTCCCGTTCAAGTCGACCTACTTCTACTATCCCGTCAAGACCGAAGGCGCCATCGAATTCGTGCTCGGCACGACCGAAGACGACCTCTGGCTGGAAGTGGAACTCTTCGACAACGACGAACAGCTCTACTGCGAACACGTCCACCTGCAGAACGAGATGCGCAAGTTCAGGCTGCCTTACAAGGAGAGCTACCGCAGCGCGGTCAAACTCTCGGTATTCGGTTTCCGCAATGCCCGAGAACTCGACTATACCTATCAGTTCACCCGTCCGGGCGACGTGCGGCTCGACGTGGCCGTGGAAACCTTCCGCGACAAGACCACGCCCGGCAGCGAAGAGACGATGGTCGTGCGGGCACCCGCCGGCAGCGAGCTGGCCGTGACGATCTACGACATCACGACCGACCGCTACCGTCCCAACTCCTTCAGCTTCCATCCGCTGCAGGAATATGTCGCCGTGAGCCGGCCGGACATCACTTCCACGCTCAGCCGGCGGCAGTTCTACGCCATGAACCGGATGGCAGCCGGCGCCGTGGTCGAAGAAATGGCGATGCTGGATGCCGCCATGCCGATGGCCAAGCAAGCGTCGATGGATATGGCTGATGAGGAAGTTGCCGACAATGGGGCCGACGCCGAAGAAACGCCCGAATTCGAAGGCCGGACCAATTTCAGCGAACTGATCGCCTTCTATCCGCAGATCGAAGCCGACCCGTCGGGCCGCACGGAGATCCGCTACAAGGCCGGCGACCTGCTCTCGACCTTCAAGGTCCTGGTGCTGGCCCACGACAAGCGCCTGTTCGCCGGCGACGCCTCGGCGGAATTCGTAGTCCAGAAGGAACTGATGGTGATGCCCAATGTGCCGCTCTTCGTCACGGAAGGCGACCGGCTGGTGCTGAAGGCCAAGGTAGTCAATATGAGCAGCCGCGAACTCAAGGGCACCGCCTACATCGAACTGCTCGACCAGAACGGAAAGAAACTCAAGATGAAGGGCCTCGAAAGCCAGAAGCGCACGCTGCTGGCCGGCCAGCAGGATGAGATCGCCTGGACGGTCGTCGCCCCGGGCGGCACCGACAAGCTCACCGCCCGCATCTGGTTCGCCACCCCGACCTCGAGCGACGGCGAACAGCACGAGATCCAGGTTGTCCCGAATACCATCACCCTCACCGAAGCCGCCTCCTTCGTGATGGGCCAGGGCAAGACGCACAAATACTACGAGAAGCAGCTCCGCAAGCAGTTCGGCGCCGCCGATCCGAAGATCGAATATGCCGAATACTCCACGCTCGACGCCGTGAAGGAATCGCTGCCCAAGGCTTCCAAGCCGACGAGCGACAACGCCATCGCCTGGATCAACCAGCTTTACATCAACCAGATGCGCAACCTGGTGCTGAAAGACGATCCGGCCGATTACGAAGCCTTCCGCAACCAGGCCTTCTCGAAGCTGAAGACCTTCCAGAGCAGCGACGGCGGTATCCAGTGGTTCCAGGGAATGAAGTCGAACGATATGCTGACCCTCTATCTCCTGGAGAAACTCGGGCAGCTGCGCAGCGTGGGTGCCTTCACGCCCGACGATAACGAACGGAAGGTCATCGACAAGGCGCTGTCCTATGTCGACGAGCGCATCGCCGTGCAGGGAAGCTACAAGGAATTCCGGCCGTACGGCCTGATCCGCGACTTCGCCATCCGCAGCCTCTGGTTCGACAAGCCGATGAGCCAGGCGGCCCAGGCCGTCTACAAACGCTTCGTCGACGGCACGGAAGACGGCTGGCAGAAGATCTCGATCCTCGAGAAAGCCCAGCTCTGCAACCTGATGCTCCGCGCCGCCAAGACCCCGTACACCGACAAGCGCTTCGACAAGCGGATCAAGCTCCTGCGCGAGAGCCTCAAGGACTATGCGGTGGAGAATCCGACCGTGGGCTGCTACTTCCCCAACGCCGTGATGCCGTTCCGGGGCCTGATGAACAATGAGATCTACGCACACGCCCAGCTCATCGAAACCTTCGGCGCCCTCGGCGAACGGAAGGTGGTCGACGGCATCGCCCAGTGGCTGCTGCTGCAGAAGCACAACCAGGCCTGGGAGAACACCGTGGCCACGACCGACGCGGTCCACGCCCTGATCTCGAGCAAGGCCAAGGATCTCAAGCTCGGCGCCGTATACTACACCTACACCACGAAGCTCGACCGCGTGAAAGCCTCGGCCAACGAGCTCTCGGTCACGCGCACCTTCGTGCGGGCCGACACGGGTGCTCCGCTCCAGGAAGGCGAAGCGCTCCACGTGGGCGACGCGATCCTCGCCACCTATTCGATCCACAACACCGAGAATCGCAGCTTCGTGCAGATGCGCGCCATGCGGCCGGCCTGCTTCTATCCGAAGGACGAGCGTTCGTACTTCTCGTGGTGGGGCGGCTACTACCGCGAGATGAAGGCCTCCGAGACCAACTACTACTGGGAACTCCTCGCCGAGGAAAACCACACCGTCCAGGAGACGTACTTCGTCCAGCAGGAAGGCACTTTCAGCAGCGGTCTCGTGGAGATCGAATGTCTCTATGCCAAAGAATACCGCGGGCACACGGACGCGGTGACACTCACTTCCCAGAAATAAAAAAAGGCCCGATTACTCGGGCCTTTTTTTGGAATTCCGCTAGGATTAGTTGTTCCCGGATTTGCGGGGAGCGACGACCTTGCGGGGAGCGGGAGCGGCCTTCGTGGCGCTCTCGTTCGCAGCCTTCGGGCTGTTCGCTTTGCGGGACTTGCCATCCTCGGGGGTGCCGGACTTCTTGCCGCTGCGGCGGGTCGAGGTCTTCTTGACTTCCTTCTCGGGAGCGGCGGCAGCCTCGGCGAAGTCGACCAGCTGGATCACAGCCATGTCGGCGGCGTCACCCACGCGGAAACCCGTACGCACGATGCGGGTGTATCCGCCCGGACGGTCGGCGATCTTCGGGGCGATGACCCGGAAGAGTTCGCTGACGGCCTCTTTCTGCTTGAGATAGCTGAAAACGATTCGGCGGGAGTGCGTCGTGTCTTCCTTCGACTTGGTGATCAGCGGCTCGACATACATACGCAAGGCTTTCGCCTTGGCGACGGTGGTCTCGATCTGCTTGCTGAGGATCAGCGAAGAAGCCATGTTGGCCAGCATCGCCTTGCGATGACCGCTCTGGCGACCCAAATGATTAATTGCCCTATTATGCCTCATAATCTTCTAATTCTTCTTTTTCGGTTTCTGTTTCGGTTTCTGTTTCGGAGCCGGTCTCACTGTCCTTGGACTTCTTCGGTTTGGGTTCGATGCCGAATTTGGTCACGTCCATGCCGAAGTTGAGCTTGACTTTCTCGATCAGCGTCTCGATCTCGTTCATCGACTTCTTGCCGAAGTTGCGGAACTTCATCAGTTCACCGCGCTGATGGGACACGAGGTCTGCGAAGGTATCGATGTCAGCCGCCTTGAGGCAGTTGAGCGCCCGGACGGAAAGTTCCATGTCGGAGAGCTTGGTCAGCAGCAGATGGCGCATGCGGAGCGCTTCCTCGTCGAGTTCCTTGCTGTCGACTTCCACCGGGGTCTCCGGCGTGATCTTCTCGTCGGAGAAGAGCATGAAGTGATAGATCAGGATCTTGGCGGCCTCCTTGAGTGCTTCCTTCGGATGGATGGAACCGTCGGTGGTAATCTCAAGGTTGAGCTTCTCGTAGTCGGTCTTCTGTTCCACACGCCAGGGTTCGACCGTGTACTTCACGTTCTTGATCGGGGTGAAGATCGAGTCGATGGCGATGGTGTCGACCGGGGCAAGTTCGACTTTGTTCTCGTCGGAGGGAACATAGCCGCGTCCTTTGCCGATCCGAAGGTCCATGACGAACTTCACGGTAGGCTCCATCGAGCAGATGTGAAGTTCCGGGTTGAGGACCTTGAAGGAGGAGAGATTCTTGGAGATATCCTCCGCGGTGAACTCCGTCTTGCCGCTCACCGTGATGGTCGCCGTCTCACTGTCGGCATCCTCGATCATCCGCTTGAAGCGAACCTGCTTCAGGTTGAGGATGATGTCGACGACGCTTTCGATGACGCCCGGGATCGTGTCGAACTCGTGGGCGACACCGTCGATGCGGATCGAAGTGATGGCGAAACCCTCGAGGGAGGAGAGCAGGATGCGGCGCAATGCGTTGCCGATGGTAATTCCGTAGCCCGGCTCAAGCGGCCGGAACTCGAAACGTCCAAAGGTCTCGGTTGCATCGAGCATGATCACCTTGTCCGGTTTCTGGAATGCTAAAATGGCCATTTCTCTGAATTTTATTACTTGGAGTACAACTCGACGATCAACTGCTCGTTGATGGTTTCGGGAATCTCGCTCCGTTCAGGCAGGCTGGCGAACTTGCCGGCGCACTTGTCGGCATCCCATTCAAGCCAAGGGTATTTGCCGGCGGAGGCGTTGAGGCTGTCCTGGATCACTTCCAGGCTCTTCGAGCGCTCGCGGACACCCACGGTGCAGCCGGGGCGGACGAGGGTCGAGGGAACGTTGCAGACGTTGCCGTCAACGGTGATGTGGCAGTGGGTGACCAGCTGACGGGCGGCGGCGCGGCTCGGCGCGATGCCCATGCGGTACACCAGGTTGTCCAGACGGGATTCGAGGAGCATCAGCAGGTTCTCGCCCGTACGGCCTTTCATGCGGTTGGCCTTCTCGTACGTCTTGCGGAACTGGCGCTCGAGCACGCCGTAGGTGTATTTCACCTTCTGCTTCTCGGCCAGCTGGATGCCGTACTCGGAAGTCTTCTTGCGCTTCTTGGCCAGGCCGTGCTGTCCCGGAGGATAGTTCTTCTTTTCAAAATATTTGTCAGGGCCGTAGATCGGTTCGCCGAACTTACGGGCAATCTTGGTTTTCGGACCAGTGTATCTTGCCATAATCTCAATACTTTTTAAAAGTTAGACTCTGCGGCGTCCCTTGGGGCGGCAACCATTGTGCGGCAGCGGCGTGACGTCGATGATCTCGGTGACCTCGATGCCGGCTCCGTGCAGCGTGCGGATGGCGGATTCGCGACCGGCGCCCGGACCCTTGACATAAGCCTTGATCTTGCGCAGACCGAGGTCGTAGGCGACCTTCGCGCAATCCTGAGCGGCGACCTGGGCGGCGTACGGCGTGTTCTTCTTCGAACCGCGGAAGCCCATCTTACCGGCGCTCGACCAGCTGATGACCTGACCCGTGCTGTTGGTCAGCGTAACGATGACGTTGTTGAAAGTCGACGAAATATGGGCCTGGCCGTATGCGTCAACCTTGACAACTCTCTTCTTGGTGGGGGTAGCTTTCTTTGCCATAATTCAAACCTTATTTCGTTGCTTTCTTCTTGTTGGCGACCGTCTTCTTGCGGCCCTTGCGGGTACGGGCGTTGTTCTTGGTGCTCTGGCCGCGGACAGGGAGGCCGAGACGGTGGCGGATGCCACGGTAGCAGCCGATGTCCATCAGTCGCTTGATGTTGAGTTGAGTGGCGGAACGAAGTTCACCTTCGATCTTGAACTCGTTCGCAATCTTGTTACGGATTGCGGCAATCTGCTCGTCGTTCCAGTCCTTCACCTTGATGTCGGGATTGATGTCGAGCGT
>JAEEGK010004778.1_pt1 | contig 33011 bp, 25 predicted proteins | sample 8958771 | NCBI WGS metagenome assembly JAEEGK01 (sample SAMN16246547, study PRJNA631951) | gut metagenome | biome: gut microbiome; feature: rumen; material: SC-attached | host: Bos | place: Iran: Karaj | collected 2018-10 | reverse complement strand
TGTTTCTAACAAGCTTATATATACCATACTTATTACAACTGCTTTCAAAAACATCATCTTTAATATTACGTAACCGTTCAAAATTCTCTTGTGGATTATTGAAAACATCAATTAATCCAAGAACCATTGTTTCAATATCTTGTAAAATTTCTTTTTTAAAAAGCGTAAAATTATTTTTAGCAAGATTGCAAGTTTGAATGACATAATCAAATAAAAATCTCCAACTACATCTGTCAATTTGGTAACGTCTTGTATATCGTACAAAAGTTGTCCAATCTGCAAGATAATAATTTACAACGGCGGAATATGGCAAAATTTTAACATTCTTATACTGTAAATTACAAAAGAAATAAGAAGATTTACCATATCCTAAGTTAGTACTTACGAACATAGTAAAATCTTCATTTATAATGTGGTTGTATTTTTTCCAACCACATATTTCAGAAGAATACATTTTTGTTGTTTCGGCTTTTTTTATCTCATTTAATTTGTTGGTGTATTCATTTGCAAAAATATATCGCAGATATTTTTTGCAAACCCACCATTGTTTGTATTGAATATTTTGGTTAAATATGACAATTATATTTGAAATGAACAGCAAAATGTCTTTTTCGCTATTTATTGTTTCCATTTGTGTTTGTTCCATATATGATTTAGCAAACATTTTTGCACAACTCTTATCATATTCATTTTCAATTATATTATAGCATTGGTCTACAAACTCTTTATGAGATTGCGCTCTTATCATCAAATGAACCAACGTTTGTTTTATTTCTTCTGTTCTTTTTAATGCATCTGGATATTCACAGGACGGTAAATAATAATCATCATACGTATACGGGTATAAATAATTATATGCTATAATGCGAAATTTTTCCGCGGGAAACGTATTTTCAAATTCTTTTTGTATATCTATCACAGATGAATTGTTATCATTTGACATTTCCAAGAGCCTATGAATAAGAACAGTGTTGTGAACTATTGGCTTTTCTTGATACTCCAACAGTCCATTGTTTTCAACTACTATTCCTATGTAATCTCTACCTATTATTTTTTCATCGAAATGATTCATATTCGTTTGTTTTTTTGTTGTTGCAAAATTATAAATAATTTGACAAATAATCAACGTTAACTCTTTTTTTTGTAAAAAATCCGTATGTATGCACCTGCTATACAAAAAAATAAGATTAGGAACATATTTTTCTCAAAAAATACAATTATTTGAATAAAAAAGTATTATTTTTGCAGACTAAATTAATTACGCCAATGACAAAGGAGCAACTCATAATCCGTCTCGGGGGCATCGAGTGGGACGACTTCGAGGCCAAAACCGCCAAATCCGAACTGCCAAAGAATATTTGGGAAACGGTGTCAGCTTTCGCAAATACGATAGGCGGGTGGATGATCCTTGGCGTATCGCAACAGGGCAACACTTTCGTTGTAGAGGGCGTCGGCAATCCCGAAAAAATCGAGCAGGATTTCACGACTGCGCTCCGCTCCCGCAACAAGTTCAACCAGCCGCTGTTTTTCAAGGCGCAAAAGTTAGATATTGATTCTAAAATAATTCTGGCATTTTACATAGCCTCGTCAAAGGGTAAGCCGGTGTATATCAACAGCCCCGTCAATACATTCCTGCGTGTTGGGTCGGGTGACCAGCGTGCCACCGACGGCGAGATTATGGCAATGTACCACGACCAGTCGTTTGGCATCAAGTCAGAAGAGTACGTGCCCGGCACAAGCATCGCCGACCTCAATGTCGTGTCGATGGAGACTTACAGAAACCATCTAAAATTTTACAACAGCGGATTCCCTTACAACAATCTTGGCGACGAGGCATTTTGCAAAAAGATTGGCATCTGTTCCAATACTACGGGTGAACTTTCGTATGGCTCGCTCCTGATGTTTGGCAAGCAGGATTCAATACGGGCGGCAATGCCCAATTTTTGGGTTGATTACATTGAGATACCGGGGATTTCCGTAGCGACGGCAAGGCCTCGCTATACATTCAGGATGCAGGAGCAGGAAAATATCTGGGAGTATTATAATGTTATCATTCAGCGGCTTAGACTGTACGCTGACAATCCATACACCACTACTCCGATGGGCATTTCGCCGGAGGACGATTCGCAGTTATATGCGTTAAGGGAAGGTCTGATTAATTTTCTTGCACATTCCGATTGGTTTAGCCCGATGCACCCGACGATAAGGGTTTTTCTTGACAGGATTGAGTTTCAGAATCCTGGCGGGTTCATTGTGCCAGTCAGCAAAGTGCTTCAAGAGGCGATTTCCCTGCCGCGCAATCCGATCATCATCAAACTGTTTCGTTTTGCCAAACTTTCCGAAAATGCAGGTTACGGCATCGATAAGATGAAATCGTGGACCACCCTCACCGGCAAAAATGTTGGTTTCCGCTCCGACGTCACCCACGCCACAGTAACATATTTCCGTGAGTTCAACGTCCTTGCCCATGCAAATGACGGTGTAAATGACGGTATAGATGACCCTATAAAACAAAATGACCCTGTAAATGACGGTATAGATGACCCTATAAAACAAAATGACCCTGTAAATGACGGTATAAATGACCCTATAAAACAAAATGACGGTATAAATGACGGTATAAATGACCCTGTAAAACGAAATGACCCTGTAAATGACGGTATAAATGACCCTGTAAATCAAAATGACCCTATAAATGACGGTATAAATGACCCTGTAAAACGAAATGACCCTGTAAATGACGGTGTAAATGACCCTGTAAAACGAAATGACCCTGTAAATGACGGTGTAAATGACCCTGTAAATCAAAATGACCCTATAAAATTTGAAGGAATTATAGAGTCAATAATGCTTGAACCTCAAATTACGTATGAAAAATTACAGGTTGTGGCGAATTGTTCACGTGCGACAATTAGACGAACATTAAAAAAACTCCGCCAAAACGGTCTTCTGATTCGTGAAGGTTCTGACAAAACCGGTCATTGGATTGTAACCGAAAAAGGCAAAACCATCCTTCAGAAACTAAAGAAACAAGCAAAATGAAACGACTTCTCACCATATTATCTTTCGTCCTTTTGGTTGCGTCGTGCAGCAAGGTGCCTGACGACAGCATCGTTATAATTGACGAGCCGGAAAAGGAGCAGCCGCAGGAGCAGCTGCCGCAGGATGTCAGCGATGACAATGCCGACATCATTAGCCGTATTGAATGCCCAAAAACTCGTGGCGGCAACAATATCATTGTCGTTAAAAAAGACGATGAGTATGGCGTCAATTATTTTCTCGAATGGGACTGCGACAAGAGGGCGCAGCGGTGGACGGCGTACAGAATGTACAAGGACAATACGACTACCAATGTATCGCGCAGCGGTGACGACGCCTGGCACGAGGACGAGCAAATCCCCTTGGAATACCGATCCACATACGAAGATTATCATTACAGCGGATTTGACCGTGGGCATATCTGCCCCTCGGCGGATCGTCTGCAAAACAGGAACATGAACCGCCAGACTTTTTGCTATTCCAATATGCAGCCACAATACAACGCACTCAACGCTTTCATCTGGGCGGATATGGAGGCAAAAGTCAGGGCTTGGAACAGAGACAATTTCCGCGACACATTGTACGTCGTCAAGGGCGGCACAATTGACGGCAGAGATTCTGTCTTTGACTTCCTGACGCACGACGATTATGGCGTATTGATACCAAAATACTTCTTTATGGCTATCCTCTGCGTCAAAAACGGCAAATACAAGGCTCTCGGATTTTGGATAGAGCACAAGCCGTCGTACTCTCAGGCGGAACAAAAAAGCATCAAACAATATGTGGTGTCGGTCGATGATTTGGAACAGCGTACCGGCATCGATTTCTTCTGCAACCTCGACAGCGAGATTCAGGACGCTGAGGAGAAGGCTACCGTGGTTGGGGAGTGGAATTTCTAATTGTTGTCCCTACCTAAAAAAACACAGGCAACATCCTTTCTTGCGAAAAAATGCCGCCTGTGAAAAAATAAAAAATATGGAGATAAACATTACGCCTTATTTAGCGTACAACTCCGCACGGCGCTGCTGTATGCGCTCGTCGGTGATGTAGTCGTCGTACTCGATGCGCTTGTCGATGATGCCGTTGGGCGTGAGCTCGATGACGCGGTTGGCTACGGTCTGTATGAACTCGTGGTCGTGCGACGACATCAGGATGATGCCCTTGAAGTTGATGAGTGTATTGTTGAAAGCCTGAATCGACTCCAAGTCCAAGTGGTTGGTGGGCGTGTCGAGTATCATGCAGTTGGCATTCTGGAGCATCATGCGGGCAATCATACAACGCATTTTTTCGCCGCCGGAGAGGACGTTTGCCTTCTTGAAAATCTCCTCGCCCGAGAAGAGCATCTTGCCCAAAAATCCGCGCAGGAAGGTCTCTGTGGTGTCGTCGGAGAATTGACCGAGCCAGTCCTTCAAGGTGATGTCCTTTTGGAAAAATTCGCTGTTGTCGAGCGGCAGGTATGCAGTGGTGATTGTAACGCCCCATTCGTATGTGCCGGCTTCGGGTTTTTGGTGTCCGTTGATTATCTCAAACAATGTCGTCATTGCCCTCGGGTCGTGCGAGAGAAATACAACTTTGTCGTTTTTCTCGATGGAGAAATCGGCGTCGCGGAAGAGAATGTCGTCGCCCGATTTGCCGGTCAAACCCTTTACTGTGAGTATCGTATTGCCGGGTTCGCGCTCAGGCGTGAAGATGATGCCCGGGTAACGCCTTGTGGAAGGTTTGATTTCCTCGATGTTGAGTTTTTCGAGCATCTTCTTGCGCGAGGTGGTCTGCTTGGATTTTGCGACGTTGGCGGAGAACCTGCGGATGAATTCGAGGAGTTCCTGTTTCTTCTCCTCTGCGCGCTTGTTTTGCTGAGCCTGCTGACGGAGCGCCAATTGGCTCGACTGATACCAGAAGCTGTAGTTGCCGGCAAAGAGGGTTATCTTGCCGTAGTCGATGTCAACGGTGTGCGTACATACGGAATCGAGGAAGTGGCGGTCGTGCGATACGATGAGCACGGTCTTGTCGAAATTGGAGAGGTACGATTCGAGCCAGTTGACTGTATCGAGGTCGAGGTCGTTGGTAGGCTCGTCGAGGAGGAGGTTGTCGGGATGTCCAAACAACGCCTGCGCGAGAAGTACGCGCACTTTCTCCTTGCCCGAAAGTTCGCTCATAAGTTTGTAATGGAGGTCTTCCTTGATGCCGAGGCCCGAGAGCAATGCAGCCGCGTCGGATTCGGCGTTCCAGCCGTCGAGCTCTGCAAATTTTGCTTCGAGTTCGCCCACGCGCTCGCCGTCGGCGTCAGAGAAGTCGGGCTTTGCATACAGGGCGTCCTTCTCCTGCATTATGTCCCAGAGTTCCTTGTGACCGAGTATGACGGCGTTGATGACCGTGTATTCTTCAAAAGCGAAGTGATCCTGGCGGAGGACAGAGAGCCTTTCGCCGTGACCGAGTTGAATGGAACCGCGAGTGGAGTCGAGGTCGCCGCTGATGAGTTTCAGGAACGTCGATTTGCCCGCTCCGTTTGCGCCGATGACGCCGTAGCAGTTGCCGTCGTTGAATGTAAGGTTGACATCTTGAAACAAGATGCGCTTGCCAAACTGTATGGCGAGGTTAGAAACTGTAATCATTTAATGTTAGATGGAATTTTACGGGGACAAAGGTAATGAAAATTTCGGGAATGTGCAAAAGTATTTTTCAAAGTGACATAAAATCACATTTTTCCTAGGAAAAATGTGTAAGTTTGCCAATTTTTCCTAGGAAAAATGTGGAGATTTTGCATTTTTTCCTAGGAAAAATGTGTATATTTGTGGCGGATTTAATGCAAAAGACTATGTACAGGAAGATTTTAGAAGATTTAATTGCTTGGAAATCAAGTAAAAGGCGCAAGCCACTGATACTTTCGGGCGCAAGGCAGACCGGCAAGACGTACATTCTCAAAAAGTTTGGCAAGGAACACTATAAAAAACTTGTCTATATCAACTGTGAGAATACGCCAATGATGCGCAATATTTTCGTTCAGGATTATGACGTCAGACGCATCATCAACTCGCTGTCTGCAATTGCGAACGAGGAAATAAGTCAAGGCGACACGTTGATTTTTCTTGATGAAATCCAAGAGGTGCAAGGCGGGCTCACGTCGCTGAAATATTTTTGTGAGGATGCGCCTGGATACCATATTGTGGTGGCGGGTTCGTTGCTTGGCATTGCGCTCAACGGCGGCACGTCGTTTCCTGTCGGCAAAGTGGATATGATGACGCTTTATCCAATGACATTCAGCGAGGTTGCCATGGCATTGGGAGAACAAAGATATTTGGATTTTTTGAAGGCAAAGGATTGGTCAACGGTGGAGCCGATGAGGACGCATTACATACAACTTCTGCGGCAATATTATTTCACAGGAGGTATGCCCGAGGCTGTGGCGGCATATATCGACAATGCGAGCCACAAGGAGGTTCGCACGATTCAGAGCAATATCCTTTCGGCTTATTTCAAGGATATATCCAAACACGCACCTAAAAACGAAATTCAGCGCATTGAGTTGGTTGTCAATAATATACCGTCACAATTGGCGAAAGAGAACAAGAAATTTATCTTTGGTGCGTTGAAACTCGGCGGACGTGCGCGAGAGTTTGAGGTTGCAATCCGTTGGCTTCAAGATTGCGGCATTGTCCACAAGGTCTGCCGTGTCAACAAACCTGAAATGCCGTTGAGTTTTTATGAGGACACCAACGCCTTCAAGTTATATTTCTGTGATTGCGGACTTCTCGGCGCATTGATGAAAACTCCTGTAAGCCAAATTCTTGCTGACGACAACATTTTTGCCGAATACAAAGGTGCGTTTACAGAAAATTTTGTATTGCAACAACTGAAAGCAAACAGCGACCTCGACATTTATTATTTTTCCAACGAGAAAAGCACTCTCGAAATCGATTTTTTGCTCCAACAGGATGGCAACATCATTCCTGTGGAAGTAAAAGCCGAGGAAAATTTAAAGTCCAAGTCGCTGAAAAGTTTTGTCGCCAAACATCCTGGCACTCGCGGCATCCGTTTTTCGATGAGCGGATATATGGAGCACGAATGGCTCACGAATGTGCCGCTGTATGGGGTGGGGGAGTGGTTTTAGAGGTCAGGATAGACTATTTGATTAGCCCATTCTTTGCCCTCTCATCTACTAAGCCTTTAAGGAAATCATAACTCTCCTTCAAGGTTTCGAGAATCTTTGTTTCGTCATTGCCATCAATATCGGCAATAAGAACATAAACACGATGGTTGTCGTTTTTGTCGCCCTCGTCCAAATAGCATCCCTCGTATTTTTTCATTACGGCGTCTTTGTAGGGTGCCCAACACTGTTTCGGTGAAACACGACCAATACAACCTTGCCAAGTTGTAATGAATATTTTGAATTTTGCAAGTGCATCCGCTCCTTCTGTCTCAAAATTGGCTACGATTCCAATTCTTTCATTGGTGCCTTCATTGAAAACGATGCCTAAACACCACTCCTCCCATAGCCACCATCTGTTGACAGATGTTTTCTCTCGAATTTTCTCGCATATTTGAGCAATACGTTCTTTTTGTTTTCCAAACAACTCCGCCTTCCATTCGTTGAACTCTTTGGTCAACTTCTCAACATCCTTCTGGTATTTAGCGAAGAATTCAGCGCGTTCTTTATTTTCCATAAAGTTCATTTTGTTATTTAATGTGTTCATAAAGTCCAACATAAATGACAGTTGGTTATTATTGCCACTTGTTACATAGTCACCCAAAATTGCCTGTACGTTTTCAAAGAGCGTTTTGTATGACACTTCTTTGAATTTGGTTTCGTTGGCCTTTTGTTTTTCGTCGGGTGACAATGTATGTGCAGTTAGGACAACCTTTTCTTTTCGCTTCTCCTTGTATTCTGGTGTTTTTTCGATGTGTTCCGAATATACATCCAAATTGTTGTAAAGTGAAGCACCTATTTTGTTTTCAATTGCATAAACAGAGTCCACCGTTTCGATGATAATGTCTATCCTTTTGTTGTTAACATCAGCACTGTATGTTTGTTCTTCCAAACGAATCTTAGGCATCAAAGAAGTTCTGTATTCGTTGGTAGGATCATTGAGGCTTTGCACAAATGCGCGAAGCCACAAGTCCCGAAATCCGTGGTCTTCCTCAGGGTTGAAGTAATATGCAAGAACACGACTGCATATTTCCTCAAAGCGACTGAATGGGTATTGACAAACACCCATGAAAGTCTTGTTCCTTTTTTTGGTTGGAACATTTTGAAACTCGGCTAAGAGCGAGGTGTATGTTTTGATGTCGTCTGCTGTCATGGTTTGTAGGTATTGATTGTGTTGCAAATGTAATTTTTGTTATTGAATTAACCAAATTATTTTCTTGTTTTTTTGATAAAAATATTTGCCGTTTAATTCCGAATCTTTATCTTTGCATCAAAACAAAAACGGCATTATTATGAGCAAGGAATCATTAATAAAACTTCGTGACCATATTTTGGAAACGCTATCTTACGCGGAAAGGGTTTGGCTCGTCGATGAACTTAAGCAAGTTGACGACGAGGTAGAAATGGGGTGCCCATATACGAAGGAGGAACTTGACGCACGTATTGAACAGGCGGAAAGGGAGATTGCAAATGGAGAGTGCATTTCGTCGGAAGAATTTTTCCGCAACCTTGATCAGCGGTTTAATCTCGGATGGTATCAACCTGAACGTATGGCTGTATGAAAGTTGAATGGACACCACAGGCACAGTTGGCGGTTTACGATATCATCAGTTACATAGATGACAACTTTGGGAGTCAAAGTGTAGTGGAAATTGCAAATGAAATTGCCGAAAATGAAAGATATTTGACAATGAATCCTTATATGTTTCCCAAAGAACCTCTTTTGGAAAAACATACATTAGAATATCATAGTGTGATTGTGAATAAATTAAGCAAAATCATCTATCGTATTGATAAAGATATTGTTTATATCGTTGATTTTTGGAATCTGCGTCAAAATCCCAAAAGCTTACAAAACCGCATAAAAGATTAACAAAATAACGGCTGCCGAAACCTCTCGGCAGCCGTTATTTTATTAGAATAGGTGTATCAGCGGATTATTATTTCGGAGCGCCCATGCCCCACATGCTGGGACGGGTTGATTTGATCGGGTCGCCCATTTCGGACTTTTCGTTGTTTTGGTCGTCGAGCTTAAAGAGCTGGAATTTAGTGTTGTCCTTGGTGTAGGGCATCCATGCGCCGTCTTGTGCGCCATTGGGATTGCTGTACTTGGCGAAGTTGGTCCAGGCGGTGAGCATCTTCTCAGAGAGATCCCAGTCGCCCTTTACCCATGGACGCCAGCAGTGTTGCAACGATTTGAATACATACCACAAGTCAGACGAGTGGAATGCGCCCTGGAGATAATCTTCGGGGTGAGAGCCGTCGTCGGGAAGAGGACGTGCAAATTCGTAAGCCCAAGCCTTTGCACCCTTCTCCTCGCGGTTGAGACAGAATGCGGCGATGCCGTCAGCCATGTCGCCGAGGTCGTCCTGGGTGTAGCCTATCATATAGGGAACGTCGGCGAGTGAGCCGTCCTGAGCCGCGTCGTCAAAACTCTTGGTGTTGCAGTAGCCGTCAACGATGGGCATTGCTGTCATATAAGCATTCTTCTTGGTGACGCGGTTGTAGATGGTGCCGATGGTGTAGATGACCTCGGTGGACGCCTTGCGCATCTCGGTGAGGTTGTTGTAACCTGCCCAGTCAAGCACGGTCTTGTTTTGTTTTTGAGCCTCGTCGAATGTCAGCACGGGGAAAATCCTGCGCATATTGGCATCGGCAGCCGCGCCCTTGGGAGGTGCAACAGTCATACCGCCGCCCGACATAATTACAGCCTTGTGGAAGAGGCCTTTTGACAACGGGGATGCGCAGATGGTCTTGACGCTGCCTGCGCCTGCGCTCTGTCCGAAAATCATCACGTTGTCGGGGTCGCCGCCAAACTGTGCGATGTTTTTCTTGATCCATTTGAGCGATTCTATCTGGTCGAGGATGCCGTAATTGCCCGAAACCTTGTGCGGACTTTCGGCTGTGAGTTCGGGGTGGGTGAGGAAGCCGAACACGCCAAGGCGGTAATTGATGGAAACGAGGATTACGCCCTTCTCTGCCCATGCCTGAGCGTCAAACTCCGGCTCTGAGCCCCAGCCTTCGCGGTAGCCGCCGCCGTGAATCCACAGTGCGACGGGGAGTTTTGCGTCCACCTTGCCTGCGGCGGGCGTCCAAACATTGAGGTAGAGGCAGTCTTCGCTGTATGGCGATTCTGCGCCGTAGCCCCATTCTGTGGTGTAGCCACCGGGATAGTGGACAGCCTGATAGCCAGGATGTCCAAATCTGTCGCAAACCTTCACGCCCTTCCACGGCACTACGGGTTGCGGCTCTTTCCAACGGAGGTCGCCGATTGGGGGCGCGGCGTAGGGGATGCCACGGAATACTACAACGTTGGCGGTCTCTGTAGGAACGCCTTGCACCTGACCGCCTTCGATGGTCAGGACTGGACGAGCTGCAGCCTCGGCTTCTTGCCTTGCCTTTTCAGCCTGTTGCTGAGCTTCTTGGGCTGCTTGCTGTCCGCAGCTTGCGAGCAATGTAGCCGCTACAGCTGCTGTCAAAATTTGTCTTCTCATAATAATGTAGTTAGTAGATGTTGTGTTTGTTATTGTTTATAAGTGTTTAAATTGTTTTTGTTTGTCTAATTGTCTTTACATTGTCATAAAAATGTCTTCCGCCTACTCTCCTTGCAGGTCGTGGATGTTGGTCTGGATGTAAGCCTGTATCTTGCGGATGTTGCGTGTTATGTTGGGGATGTCGTAGTTGCGGATGTCAATTGCAAGTTCGTCGGCGAGTTCGATGCCCTTTTCTATCTTGTAATGCTCCGACTGTTCGCGCAATTGTGCCACGAATGATTCCAACGCCTCGAATGAAATCTGCTGTTCCATCTCGTGGTATTGCGGCATCAGCTTGTCTTTCAATACAGAAATGTATTCGCGCATTGCGTCCGAATTTTTGCGGCGGGATGGTTTAGCCTCCAATGCGTGTGCCGCCTCGGCTTCTGCGTTGGCATTGGCTGCCATCTGCTTGTATGAAAGCACGTTGGGTATTGTAATTGTGAATGAACTACCCTTGCCGAACGCCGACTTGATGTCGATGGTGGCTCCGATGGCATCTATCATCTTTTTGGTGAGCACCAGTCCCTTCTTGACGTTGGTGTCGTTAAACAGATTGTCAATCTGCTCCTTGGTAAGTCCGATGCCGGTGTCCTCCACGGTGAAATGCAGGTTGATGTTTTGGGTCAATACGTTTTCTGAGGAGGCAAGGATGAGTTTCACGTAGCCACTTTCTGTGTACTTGATGCCGTTGGAGATGATGTTGAACAATATCTGGCGGAGACGGATTTCGTCGAGTATCAATGACGACGGCAGTCCCGACTTGGTCTCAAATTTATAGGCGATTTTCTTGTCCTCGGCGCGGCTCTTGAAGATGTCAAACACGCTTTTTGCCACTGTCAACGGATTGACTTCCTTGGTGTTGTTGGACTTGCCCTCTTCCACTTCGGTGAGTTTGAGCATGTCGGTGAAGGTCTCGTTGACAAAGAGTGCCGCGTTGAGAGCCTGTTTGAGTTTTTCGGAGGCCTCAGTGCCTTTGACGGATGGCGTCAGTTGCTCGCAATTGTAGAGTATTGATTCTATCGGCTCTTTGAGCTCTGACGAGATGCCGAGTATAAATTCGTTTTTCGCCTTGCTGCCCGATTCGGCGGTGCGCTTTGCCATGCGGAGTTTCGATTCCGCCAGTTTCAGGCGTGAGATGTCCCTGACCACCACGAGCACCTTTTCGTCGTCGCAGCGGGTGAATTGCGCCTCGTTGTATTGTGTGGGGTGCGATGGGTCGTCGCCGTCGGTCTCGTATTCCGCGTATTGGGTCTCGCCGGTCTTCTTGACGGTATTGAACGCCACGAGGAACGGCAGCAGCACGTCGGGCGAGAGCATTTCGCGCATGTTTTTGCCGAGGTATGTATTGCGCTCCTTGATATTGAGACCCGGTATCTGCGCAAATATGTAGTTTGCCTTGCTGTCGAGGAGGAATATTGATTCGGGCATCATCTCAATGATATTGTCGGATGCGGCGTTGTAGGCGGCGAGCTGAGCCTCGGCGACTTTGCGCTCGGTGATGTCTTCGATGATGAGGATGCCGCCCTTCTCGACGCTTGTGCCGGTCTGGTCGGTGTATGACTTGTACGACACCGATGCAAACACCTCGCCGCCCGACGTATTGACCTTGAGTTCGCTTTTGGCGATGCTGTCTTTGCCGGGGTCGCTGCTTTGCTCGATGACTTCAAATTGTTTTTGAGGTATCACCGTGTAGATGTCCTGACCGATGATGCTCTTGTTTTTGAGTCCGAATATCTGGATGAACCTTTCGTTGACGGCGGTGATGATGTGCTTGTCGTTGAATTGAACGATGCCCACCGGTGTCTTGCGGAAGAGCAGGCGGTATTTTTCCTCGGAGTTGCGGAGCTCTGTCTCGGCTATCTTGCGTTCCTTGATTTCCTGCTCCATGCGGCTGTTGGAGAGCGAGAGGTCGGCGTTGTGGCGGGCTTTTTCCTTGTAGCGGAAGTAGTAGATAATCACAACGGCTATCACAAGGGCGATGATGATGGCGAGGAGGGTGATGTTGCGGTTTGACTGCTTCTTTTCGATGAGGAGTTTTTCCTTCTCGGAGTTCACTTGCAGCATGTCGATTTCCTTTTGCAGGCGCTGACTCTCCATGCTGACCTGAAATTCTGAAAATTGTTCCTGCCTCTTGAGTGTGTAAACACTGTCGCCGGTCTGCGCAAAACGCTCGCAATACTGGAGCGCGAGGTCGTTGTCGCCGCGTTTTTGGTAGCTCTTGTAGAGTATTTCGTATGCCTGGTGCTTGGCGATGATTTCTTCCGTGCCGTGGTCGTGCTCCTCCTTGAGCGCCTCCTGGAGACCCTTGGTGGCGTTTTCGATGGCGGCGTCGTATGCCTTGTTCCTGAATTGGAGGTTGCTGAGCTTTATGCGCGTGAGGATGATGTCGTGGGGCATATTGCACTCATAAAACTTCGTGAGGGCGGTCTTGTAATAATTTTCAGCTTTTTCGCGCTCGTCGAGTCCGTCGTATGTGTGACCAAATACAAAGTATGTGCGCGCTATAGCCCTCTTGTTGTCGGAGCTGGAGTAGTCTTTGAGGTTTTTTTCAAGGATGACAATTGCCGAGTCGCTCTCGTCGAGTTTTGAATACGCCATCGCTATGTAGAGGTTGATGTCGGCGGATTTGTTGGCGAGTCCGAGCGAATCGTATATGTGCTTGGATTTGAAGAGGTTGGGTACGGCATAATCTTCGTTGGTGTGGATATTGACCCTGCCGAGTGTCGATAATGCGTATGCCTTGGTATTGGGGTAATTGTAACGGTCGCAGATGTCGATAGCCTTCATACAGTATTCTTCCGCCATGTCATAGACTTCCTGCTCGCGGTAGGTCTGCGCGATGTCCACAAGGCACTCGGCGAGAGGCTCCTGGCGGTCAAGGAGTGCATTGATTTCAAAAGCCTTGAACATAAGGTCCATTGCCAAATAATAAACCCTTGTGTGGTAGTAGCACTTGCCGAGGGTGGAGTATGCCGTGGCGATGTTGACGCTGTCGCCGGATGTCTCCGCTATCTGCCGTGCCATTGCCGCGTATTCGATTGCGCTGTAAGGCTCTGTGGCGATGAGTTCGTTGCATTGGCTGATGAGCTTGTCAAACTGTGCGCCGTCGGCTTCCTGCGCCGCCGCGCCGCCGCCTGCGGCAATCGTGGCGACCGCCGTCAATATTGCGATGATGATATGTTGTAGTCTTCTCTGCATGTCGTTGTTGTTATGTATGTTGCGATGCCCGGTGCCAATTACACTCCGGCGCGGTCGTACTTGATTGTAAAACTGAATGTTGAGCCTTTGTTTTCCTCGCTCTGCACTTGCATGGTGCCGTGCATGCACCTGACAAGTTCGTTGGAAATCGAGAGCCCGAGTCCATTGCCTCCGTACTGCCTGCGTGCGCCCTCGTCGCCCTGCCGGAATTTCTCAAAGATGGTTTGCAGCCGGTCTTGGGGTATTCCTATGCCTGTGTCGCGGACGAAGAAGGTCAGCTTGCCTCCGTCGATGTGCGACCCTATCTCTATCTCGCCTTGCTGCGTGAATGTCACGGCGTTGGATATGAGCTTGCGGAATACTTGGCTGATGTACTGATTGTCGGCGTATATCAACGATTCGTATTCATTGATGGGCGCGGTGCGCAAGGCTTTGATAGGCTTGCCGGTCTCGTGGAGTGCGTATTGCAGGTTGGCGAATGCCTCTTCCACCATGTCGTTGATGCTGCATATTTCGTGCCTTAATTGGATTTGTCCGCTCTCTATTTTAGAGAGTTCCACGATGTCGTCGATGATTTCGAGGAGTTTTTTGCAATTGCTGTATATGGTGGTGATGTACTCGTCGTACTTGTCCTTGTTGATGCCCGAGAGCATCATCTGGGCGAGTCCGCATATCATGCTCGCCGGCGTGCGTGTCTCGTGCGCGATGTTGGAGAGGAAGATTGACTTGAGGTTGTTGGACTGCTCGGCGTGTATCTTTTCCTCGATGAGCTCCGCCTGGTAGTGCTTGAGCTCTGTGATGTCGTTGGAGATGATTTGCACCACCTTTTCGCCAAAGAGGTCGTTGATGAGCTGCATGTGGCATTGATACCAACGTTCCTTGCCGTTGATGTGCATCTGCACGCGGCGCGATATTGGCTCGCCGGTCTTGAAAATCTGGCGCACGTAGTCCATCTCGATGAGTTTTTCGGCTGGCACGTCTTGTACGCCTGTCATGAGGTTTTTGTCGTCTTCCTCGAAGAGCTCCACTGCCGACTTGTTGAGCAGGATGATGTTGCCGTCAGAATCCACGATGATGATGGGCTGCGAAATGCCGTTGAATAGTGTCTTGTAGCGGTTTTCGCTTTCAGAGAGTTCGCGCCGCGCCATCACGAGGCGAATGTCCATCGGCTGCATGAAGTCGGGAGTCGGTGGGGTGGGGGGGACGCCGAGCGAGGTGTAGTCTTTGGCGTTTTCTATCACGAAATGCGCTATGAACGATGTGTGATTGAAGCTGACTATATTGACGTCAAAAACATCGTCGCCCTCCATTATCTGCAATTGCTTGGTGTCCAGCGTCTTGGCTGTGGTGGCGATGGTGTCGAGCCAGAGGTCTGATTTCAATAGCGACAATGCCGAATTGGTCTTGCCGATGATGTCCTTGATTTCCAAGTGGAAGAAGCTCGCAAATTTTATGTTAGCCCTTGTGAATACAAAGTCGGTGGGGATGCCCTTTTCGTTGGTGAGCAGCTCGCCCGCAAAAGCCGGCATCAGGAGCGTGTGGAACAGGGTTTCGGTCATGTATTCCACTTCCCGCATCTGCGCGGTGACGTCGCAGTCGCCGAGGTTGTCGAGCGGGTTGTCTTCGCCAAAGAGGGTGTACCTCCTCAGCAACCGCTTGAGGGCGGAATTTTCGCGTTGGAGTTTCTCGATGCTCTGGCTGTATTCTAATATGTCGTCTTCTAATGTCATGTCGCTGTCAGTTTAATGTGCGGAGCAGTTTTTGGGCGTAGTCGTGGTAATAACTTGCGCTCGGATTGAAGAGGAAAGCCCTCAGGCTCTCGATGGTCTCTTTCAGGTATTTGGCGCAGTTTTGGTACTCGTCGTTGTCGATTCCGCTGTTTTTTTCGTATATGTAGTACATCACAATGTTGATGTTGGTCATCGCCTTGTTGAGTGCCGCCTTGATGTCGGTGGGGTCGTCGGCGTCAAATATTTTTTTAGCCTTGATGTAGCAGTCCTTCGCCTCTTCCATCTTCGACTGGTCGTAATACATGCGTCCGAGGTTGTTGAGGTTGCCAGCCATCTCTGCGGGGTCTATCAGGTGCTCGGCGTATAGTTTTGTATTGATGTCGAGAGCCTTCTTATAATATTTTTCGGCGTTGGCGTAGTCGCCGAGGTCTGCGTAGTAGTTGGCGGCCTGATTGAGCGCGGCGGCCACTTCGGGCAGGTATTTGTTGCGGTCGGAGAGGGCGAGCACGTTGTAATCCTTGATTGCGAGGTTCATCGCGTCTGCCGCCTGCGATTTTTGGTTGAGCATGCCGTAGAGCAGGGCGGTGTTGTGCCTTGCGTTGGCTATCTGGTCGAGGTATTCCGACGGCGAATTGGTGTGCAGCTGCGTGAGGGTTTCGCGCAATTCTATCATTGCGGCGAGTGCGTCAATCGTCTGGTTGTTTTGCTTGTAGAGCGCGGCAAGGTTTTGCATCGTGGTGATGTAATCGCCGATGTACTGCTCCGGCTGTCCGCTTTCGAGGACGAGGCGACGGCGGATGGCGCGCGATTTTTCGTAATTGTCGGCTGCTTCCTGCATCAAATGTGCCTTGTAAAGCGCAAATGCGAGGTTGTCGTAATTATCTGCTGTGGCGTTGGCAGCTGGCGAATTTGCATCGAGGCTGTCGCCGCTAATTAGCCTGGTCTCCAATGCCTTGCTGAGGTAGTATATTGCGAGGTCTTTGTCGTTGATGTCGAGGAAATACAAGCCGTAATTGTTGAGTATGTCTGCCCACAGGATGCGGTAGCGGTCAGACTTTTCGGCAAGCTCCTTGCGGATACGGTATGCAGTTTCGTAGAATTGCTCTGCGATGTCGAGCCTGCCGTTTTTGCGGTAATGGATGGCGAGATTGTTGCAGACTGTGGAATAATCAGCCTTTTCCTCGTCGGTGAGTTTGCGCTTGTTGCGGTATGTCTGGAGTCGTTGCTCCATGTTCACTAATGCGGTGTCGGCGTCGTTGTGCATCGTGTGCAACGTGCCGTCTATGGACAATCCCGGCAATGCGTCGCTTGCCACGTCAGGCATGGGAGCCTGCCCGTAGGTGGCGACGGCGGTGCAAATGGCTAATGCTGCCGATGTTAATATCTTGATGATGACCCGCATTGATCTTAGATTTTCTTAGCGGCAAATTTAGTCAAAAGTGTGAAAACATACAATATTTGGAGGGGATTTTTTTGCCGTTTTGCGTGGCAAATTCATTTAAAAAGTATTAACGGCGGTTTTTGGGGGGTGTAATGGGCTGATTGATTACGTATTTTGTGTACGTGATGTATATGCGTTGTGTATGCAATGTACACGCAATGTGTACGCGATGTGCATGCGTTGTGCATGCAATGTACACGCGATGTACACGCATTTTGTGTGCGCATTGTGCCGGGGGTTCACACCCCCGTCTATTATCTTTCGTCCTTTCAGGACTTGGTTTCACATAGTTTTCGGAAACTTAAACCCCGTAGGGGTGACATATAATAGCCGTGGGTGTTAACCCACGGTAACGTAAGGTAATTTATTTATGCGATAGCCTTTTGGCTCTGTTGTGGCGTCGGGTCGTCGTGTCTGCCGAGGTCTGCGAGTTTGACGCCCATCACGAGGAAATCGTCTATCTGCTGGCGGTCGCCTATCCATTGCTCCATCGTCTTGGTGATGACGCCCTTCTGCTCGTCCATCGGTAGGCTGCGGATGGCAAGTATCAACTCCTTGAACCTCTGCGCATTGAACTTTTCGTTGCTCTCGCCGCCATATTGGTCGAGATAGCCGTCAGAAAACATATAGATGGATGTATTGTCGTCGTACATGAAGTCGTAGCAGGTAAATTCCACCTTCATACCCGGGCGCAGCGACTTGCCGCCCACAGAATAGTAATTGGCCTTGAGAACCTTGAGCTTGTCGCCCTGCACGACGTAGATGCTATTTTTTGCGCCGGCAAACTGAAACCTGTTGAGACGCGAATCCACGGTGCAGAGGCTCATGTCCATGCCGTCCTCGCTGCCCGAATCCTCGCTGTCCTGATTGAGCGCGAGGGTGATGCCAGTATGCAGCATAGCGAGTATCTGGTCGGGCTTGAATACGTGCTTGATATTGACAATTTCGTGCAGGAGCGTATTGCCAATCATAGAAAGGAACGCGCCCGGCACGCCGTGTCCTGTGCAGTCGATTGCGGTAATCACGTATTTGCTCTCGTAACGGCTAAACCAATAAAAATCGCCGCTCACGATGTCCTTGGGCTTGTAATACACAAACATATTGGGCATCCAGCGCCGTATCTTGGCCTCCGGCACGAGTATTGAGTCTTGGATTTTTCGGGCGTAATTGATGGAATCGGTGATTTGCTCGTTTTTGACGAGGATGAGGTTTTTCTGACATTCGATTTCGTCCTTCTGAGCCTCGAGGCGCGAATTGATGCGCTTGATCTTCTTGAACGCCATATACAATACCACCAGCAGCACGAGCACCACCACGCCAGCCACAATGAGCGCAGCCACCACGCCGCCAGATACGTGCACACCTTCCTCCATCGACTGTGCGAAAGAGTCGTTGCCCGCCATCAATAGACAGATAGTCAGAGTATTATATAAAACCGCTTTCTTCAAGTTTTTGGGATATAATTGGCGGTAAATATAGTTATAATTAAGCAATTGACGGTGATATTCCGCCTAAAAAATAATGGTAATTTATGTTAAAATATTTAACGGCAGCGATTTTACATTATTTTGTCCATGCCGAAGAATATCAGCAGTCCGTAGAGGAAAAACCTCGCGTACCTCGACAGTCCGTACAGCAATGTGAGTTTGAAGGGGTATTTGACCATGCCAGCCGCCATTGTCGTAGTGGCAAAGGGCAATGGAAATAGCGCGGCGAGTATGATGATGATGCCGCCCCACTTGCGTATCCTTACAAAAAACTCGGCGTTGCGGCTCTCGAGCCACTTGCGGAATTTTGGAAACTTCAATGCTACCTTGCCAATCCAATAAGCGTTCATACCGCCAATGTAGGATATTGTGCCGAGGATTGTGAGCCACAGCACCGGCTGCTCAAACTTGTCGCTCCACATGATGAACAGGTCGGGCGGTATCCATCCGAGGAACGATTCAGAGAGCAGGAAGATTGTAAGCACGCCGGGTGTGTCGTGTTCAAAGATGTAGTCCTTGATGATCTGCTCGAGGTTAAAGAAATGGTTGAGCAGCAGCACCACGCCCACGATGAGCGCGATGATTATCAGGAGTTTCACCACAATCTGCCCCATAAACGAGTACAGACCCGTCCTCTTGTTCCATTCGTGGCTAATGCGCCACTTGTCCGCCATTGTGCGCGTCTTGTTGTTGGCCATAATGTCGATGTGTAGAATGATTGTAAAATAATTGATGTGCAAAGGTAATCAAAAAAACACAAACCATAAAAGCCCCGCCGCCAAAATTTTTCAACAAAAAAACGGCGGTCCGTTTCACAACGCCGCCGTTTCTTCTGCTTATTAACCTCTTAAACAATTCACTACATTATTAAAAAAACTACTAACTACTAACTAAATACTAATCACTATTTACTAACTTTACCAATTGATGCTTATGAAAAGAATATTTTATATCTTGTTTGATCTACTAATTATCTTTTTGAAAAAAGTTCCGTAGTCACCAGACCGTTGTCTGATTTTCACACTGCAAAGTTACGGCAATAATGCAGATTACGGGTGGACAAAACTACCTCCAAGGTGGACAACTTGCTTAAAAAATGGGTACATAAAACGTCCACCTGCAAAAAAATCGCAAAAAAAATTTGCAGGTACAAAAAGAATCGGTAATTTTGGGAAAAATACGCACTTGCCATGAACAATACAATATTACTAATAATCGATCCGCAGAACGACTTCTGCGACCCCAAGGGCACACTCTACGTGCCTAACGCTGAAAACGATATGAGCAACCTTGTCAACCTGCTCGACAGGCACGGCGACAAGATAGACGAGGTGATACTCACCGCTGACGACCACATCCCCTACGACATCGCCCATCCGGCGTTTTGGGTGGACAAGGACGGCAATCCCCCCGCGCCCTTCACCACAATCACGCTCAAGGACATCCAGGAGGGCAGGTATTCAGCCGTTGCTGCCGACGACCTCGCCATCGCCACCGAATACATCGAGGAGCTTGAGTCCCTCGGCAAGACCCACACCATCTGGCCCATGCACTGCATAGCCGGCACGTGGGGTGCCGACATCTACCCGTCGTTGCTCTCCAAGATATTCGCCTGGATGTACGGCACCAACAAGCGTTACTGTGTTGTGCGCAAGGGCTGGTATCCATACACGGAGCATTTTGGGGCGTTCGAGGCGGAGGTGCAATACCCGATGGTGGAGCTCACGCTGTTCAATAGTCCGCTCGTCCGCGTGCTAAGTGGTTACTCGCAGATACTGCTTGCAGGCGAGGCTAAGAGCCATTGCGTCAATAATACCATCAGGCAGATGATCAACAAGGCGCCCGAATTGCTGAAAAAACTTGTCATCCTCGAAGACGCAATGTCGCCGGTGACGGGCTGCGATACCCTCGCCAACGACACCATCGCACGGGCACGCCAGCTGGGGGCGCAATTGTCCACCACCGTCACCATATTCAAGTAACCATACATCCCGCACCTAACGACAATGTGGCCATTCGACATATTCAAGCGCAAGGAAGGCGACGCCGAAGCTGCCGCTGCAGCCGCCGCAGAGCGAGCACTGCGGCGTGCCGCCAAGCGTCTCCGCTACGGCAATTACCAGTTGCAGTACCACTACGACTATGTGACGGGCTACCGCGACTGGAGCAGCCATATATCCAACACACGCAAGTTTATCAGCGACTGCGCGAGGAGGTGTTTCGGACGCAGGTCGTGCGTGGTGCTTGGCAGCGGGTTTTGCCTCGATGTGCCGGTATTGGAGCTGAGCAGGATGTTTGACAATGTGTTTCTCGTTGACATCCACCACCCGAAACGCATCATGCCGCGCATCCGCGAGACCAAGAATGTGCAGCTCGTCACCGAAGACATCACCAAGATAGCCACAGAAGCCATCAACAGCATCAACCATTACAAGGATTTTTCGGTGGACATGCTGATACACTCGCCCAATTACAGCTCCGCCAATTACAGCGACACCCTCAGCACATTCGATTTTGTGATTTCGGTCAATACGCTGCCATTCCTCGCTGACCCCATCAACGCCTACCTCTCGCGGCTCAAGCTCGTCGATGACATTGCAGCCACGGCGTTGCAGACTTTTGTACAGCAATATCACATCAATATGCTCCCCAAGGGCAAGTCGTGCATAATATCGCCGATAAGCCAGCGTTATTACAATTCCGACGGCCTCCAGATGTACGACCATTCGATAGCCTACATACCCGCATCGGTCATACGCGACCCGCAGACATGGACGTGGAACTATTCCAACGACCACACCGGCCGCATCGAATACATCGTCAAGGCTTGGGAGTATTGAGAAAAAAAACATGCATCAAAATATATTCACTTTCGAGAAAAACAATTATATTTGCGCACGAAAAAAATAACATTGTGAACAATAACCCATAATAATATGAAAAGATTAATTGCAAGCATAATGGCAGCGTGTCTTGTCGCCATAATCGCAAGTTGCGGAGGCAGCACCAACAACAATGCCAACAACAACGACGCCACGGAACAGGAGATTGAATACAATGGCGCCCAGTCTGAAAAACCAATCGACTTTGCCGCATACGGACTCGACCAGGAGTTTCTCGAGCATTACCGCAACCAGGACATCACTGACTTTGGCGACCTTATCCAGAGCTTCCCCTCGCCCGTGGAGGTGTCATCAATCATTCAGGATATGAAAGTGCCGTACAGCGAGAGCCTGCTCTTCGATGCCAATAAGTGCGACAATTTTGAGACCTCGTTCAAGAAGTCGCTCGGCCTTGGCGTATTCTGCGCCGACCTTGGCTACCTCAATGTCTATAACAAGACCGGCGACGTAATCAACTATCTCGTTGCCATCAGGAAACTCACCGAATCGCTCAGGTTGGCACAATTCTTTGACTTCCCGACCCTCAAGCGCATCGCCACCAACAATAACAATATCGACTCGCTCCTCATCCTCTCCACGATGAGCTATTACAATATGGACTCCTATCTCCGCGAGAGCAACCGCGCCGACGTGAGCGCAATGATGGTGACCGGTGTATGGACGGAGAGCCTCTACCTCGCATCGCAGGTGTACAAGAAGAAGGAAAACAAGCGTATGCGCGACCACATCGCCAGCCAGAAAAACATTCTCGACGACCTTATGACGGTGCTCGTACATTATATGGGCAACAATGTTGACAACGTGAAGCTCGTATCGGCGTTCAAGGAATTGTCCAAGGCATACGAACCAGTCTCCATCGAGGTAGTAGAAGGCGAAGACAAAGTGGAATTGATGGACGGCCAGGCTGTTACCACGCAGGGTTCCTACACTGTCATCACAGTCTCCGACGAGCAGATGACCCAAATCGTCAAGGCTGTGGAGACACTGAGGAAGAAGATTACAGAGGCGCTGTAAATCAATGCATGCAGTTCTCTCAAATAATGGAAAGCAGATGTCGTGTCTGCCTTCCATTATTTATATCAGCAATAATCTAAGCAAATATTAACATTAATCTAAGCAAACAAAATTATGAAATCATTCGTTTGTAATTTCAAAGAAGATAAGATGAATTATATGGAAGGTGTCAAGCGTAATTGCAAAAGTGTCGTCTTGACGATTTCCCTCCTTCTGATTCCGCTATGCATCTTGGCGCAGAGCAAAAAATCCAACCAATACTATCAAACAGGCGTTGAACTCCTCGAGGCGGAAGAAGTAATGGAAGCTCTGGCTTATTTCCAAAAAAGCGATTCGTTAGACAAGAAAAAACTCAAGCCCACATCGCCCAACTATCACCGCGCAGAACTCAAAATCGCCGATTGTTATGAGAAGATTGCCGACTATTACGATGCAGCAGCCAAATTTGCCGAGGCGATCCAGATTCAAACTGTCGCAGCCGGAATGCGCAAAAATATCTTAGGCGACAACCATCCCGACTACGCCTCCGCATTGTCCAACCTTGCATGGTATTATGACGAAAGCGGCAGTTACAAAAAGGCAGTGAGCTTGCAGACCAAAGTCGTGGAAATACTCAAAAACAATTACGGCGACCAACACCCCGACTATGCCGATATGCTGCACGATTTGGCGTTTTACCTCTTTGACCTCGGCAATACCAACGAGGCGATAAGGCTCTGCACCATTGCAATGGAAATATTCAAGAAACAATTGGGTGAACAAGACCCGCTCTACGCTGCATCGCTGAGCAACCTTGCTCGGTACAACCATTACATCGGCAATATCCCGGAGGCCATCAGGCTTGGCTCTATTGCAGTGGAGATAGAAAAAAACACTTTGGGTGAAGAATCTTCCGACTATCTCAACTCGCTCAACAACCTTGCTCGATATTATTCATACGTAAGCAATTACATAGAGGCTATCAAATTGACAACCATTGTGGCACAAATCAGGGAGAAAACAGTTGGCAAAGAGCACCGCGACTACACCACGGCATTGAGCAATCTCGCCAAGTACTATGCCTGTCTTGGCAACTATGCCGAGGCAATCAGATTAGCAAAGATTGTGACCGAAAACGACAAAAAAACACTTGGCGAAGACCATCCCTACTATCTGATATCGTTGGATGACCTTGCATGGTATTATTACTGCAATGGTAACAACGACGAAGCCATCAAACTTGGTAAAAGAGCCTCGGAAGCATTCAAAAAAGTGTTAGGAGACCAACATCGCCTCTATGCAGAGTCTCTGGAATACCTTTCTTATCCATACGCTGGAAATGGCAACTATGCAGATGCTATACGCCTTGCAACGCTTTCAAAAGAAATCCGTGAAAAAGTGTTGTGCGAAGGACATCCCGAACATATCAGGTCTTTGCAAAACCTTGCAAATCTCAAATTTATTAATGGTGATTATGACGAAGCAACGGATTATTACAAACATTGTTATACACTTCTCAACTCTTATGTTTTGAAGATGTTTTCGTCCCTTACGAATAGTGAACGCACATCTTTTTGGACACGAATTGGCCATTTTTGTGGCACCGTGCTGCCGTATGTAGCCTACAAACACAATGATACAACATTGGTTTCGCTTGCTTACGATAGTCAGCTGTTCTCCAAGGGATTGCTGCTGAACGCCGACCTTGAAATCCAAAACCTTATCACGCAGAGCGGTGACACATCTTTTGTAAACCGTTATTACAAAATCAAACTAAACCGCGAAATCTTAGACGAATTGTACCAGATGCCATTGGAGGAAAGGGACATGGATGCCGATTCGCTATTGAAGGCAATTGAAAACGAAGAACGACAGCTTGTACTATCCTCCAAGGAACTTGGTGACTATACCAAAAATCTATCGGTCAATTGGAAGGACGTGCAGCGTAATCTTAAAGACAACGAACTTGCCATTGAATTTACTAACTTCAAGGATACGGCGATAGGAGGACAGGATGTGTATATCGCCCTTGTATTGAAGAAAGGCATGGATTGTCCTGAATTGGTAAAACTATTTGGCTCTGATGAACTTTGGGCGATTAACGCAAAGGAATACTACACCACGCCAAAACTTTACAATCTCGTCTGGCGACCGTTGGCGCAATACCTCAAAGGCGTAAATAATGTCTATATGTCGCCTTCTGGACGTTTCCACGCCATTGGCATCGAATATTTGACCGACGATAAAGGCAAGTTTTTCGCCGAAAAATACAATACCTACCGACTCTCTTCCACACGAGAGCTCGCCTTGCAGCACGCAATCAATCCAAACCGCAAAGCCTCTACATACGGCGGCATCAAATATGATTTTTCGGATGACGACTGGCAGAATGTAAAGGATGTCAACGATTCTATCCGCAGTTTCCGCGATATGCCCCTTGTGAGCAGCAAAACGAGCGGCAGAAGCAGCGGCTTGGCATCTCTTGACGGCACCAAGATAGAATCCAATGCGGTAGCCAATCTGTTGCGCACTGCCAATTACGAGGTCAGTGCATTGTCGGACGTCGATGCCACCGAAGAATCATTCAAGCAGTTTTCAGGTTCGGGCATCAAAATTCTGCACATCGGCACCCATGGATTTTTTGAGAGAGCGGGCGACCTGCAAAATGCCGGATACAAATTTTTTTCGTCCGAGCAAAAGAGTATTGAAGACTGGTTGCTGAGTTGCAGTGGCTTGCTGTTTGCCGGCGCCAACTCCGCCCTCGACCCCAAGCGCAACGGAGAAATTCCCGAAGGCGTTGACGACGGCATCCTGACGGCAAAAGAAATATCCCGACTTGATTTCAAAGGACTTGACCTTGTTGTGCTTTCCGCATGTCAGACTGGTCTTGGCGAAATTACTGGCGAAGGTGTGTTCGGTTTGCAGCGCGGCTTCAAGAAGGCTGGTGCACAGACCATTGTGGTGAGCCTTTGGAAAGTTTCGGACGAAGCCACGCAAATGCTGATGATAGAGTTTTTCAAGAGATTGACTGCCGGTGAGACCAAGCGCGCCGCATTCCTCGCCGCACAGGAAACTGTCCGTCAAAAGTATCCAAATCCTATATATTGGGCGGCGTTTGTGATGGTGGACGGTCTTGACTAAATCATCGACTGCAAGCACCCCGCCACGCCGCCTAACGCTGCGCCTACTGCTATCAATTTCCATTCGTCCTCTTGGAATGCGGGGCGGAGGAAGTCGATGAACTTTTGGGGCGGCAGCGACGCCATCTTTTCGCCGATGGTGTTGCGGATGTCGAGAGCCGATTCGGTGTAGGGATAGATGACGCCGATGTAGAGGGGGAGGTCGTTCATGAGGTTGAAGACCGCCACAGACTTCAATTCTGAAAGTTTTTGGTTGGTCAGCACGAGCTTGACGAGCGAGGGCAGTGAGCGCACCACGTCGTCAACAGCCTTGGAAACCTCGTCTTCCATAATTTGGCGGGTGAGGCGGCAGTCGGGCGAGCGAAATATGTAGTCAAAAAGTTTTTCGGGCGTGAGGATGCGCGAGGAGATGATTTCGGCGTACTTGAAACTCTCGGCGCGTTGATTGCGTAGGAAAAGCCCCCACAACGTAAGCGGACCAATCTTCTTAGGCTCGGCTGGCTCAAATATCATCTTGATAGCCAGTACATTGGTGATATATCCAATGAAAACGCCGTATGCCACAAACATCAGCCAGTGGCTCGTGTACATGCACGTGACTATCTGTCCGAGTCCAAATAGAAATCCAAGCCACGCGCCCGACGTCTCGATAAAGCGGAACTGCTTGCCGCCAAGGTCGAGGAATATCTTGTTTATCAATGACTTGTCTTCCTGCAACGCCTCCACGGCGATTGCCTTGAGGTCGAGGATTTCCTCGATGTGCTCCTTGATGCGCACCATCGAATTGCCCACCACCACCGGCAAAACCTTTGCAACAGCCTGCTCCACGTGCGGCTTGATGGTGCGGCCTACAGCCGTTGACGCCGCCGGTATGCGGGTCGTGAGCACCGAATCGGCGATGCGCTGCGCCATTGTTATGAACTTGTCGTTGCCGATGCGGAGTATTTCGCCCACGTCGAGCCGCGCAAATACATCCTTGGGGTTGAAGAGGTCGCGGGTCAGGAGTTCCACAGCCTTTTCAGCCATCTTGGTAGCCTTGGACGGAATGATGCCCTGCCATCCGAAAAATGGCCTCAACCCTTTGTATTCCAATGGATAAAAGGTCATCTTGATGGCAATTACATTGGTCACGTAGCCAATCACTGCGCTTATAAGCGGGATTAATATGTAGGCGTAAGTTTCCATACTGTGTGCAAAAATACTAATTATTTGGCATTCTTTCAAAAATATTATATCTTTGCGAGCTCAAATAATAATTTAAACATCGTAGCATGAAACATACACTCACAATCATCATCATTGCCGTAATGACGATGATATTGCCGGGTGCGGAAGTCCTGGCGCAGACCGCTTACAAATTTGCCCAGCCCAAAAACAATGTGGCTAAGGAAATCTGGAACCTTCTTAAAGCAGATGAGGGCACTTGTATCTATCACATCCTCGCCGAGGCAGAAAAAATCGACAAGGATAGATTTGACAACGCCGAACACTTCAAGTCCAACACTTCAATGGAGTTTGATTTTTCGATTCCGCACAGCTACGAAAGTGTTTGTGACAGCGTCGAGGTGAAATGTCAGTTGCAGTGCTATCAAATGAAAGACGGCTCATGGCTTGCCTTTTTTTACCAATATTCGTACAATGTATATAGTTTGAATTTCTGCGAAGGTGTAGATATCTATGCAGTGCAGTACAAAAACGGCAAGTTGATATTCCATAACACCGACAAATTTTTCCAGCCTAAGGAATATATGCGAGCCATGGATTATTTTAGTTCTACTTATATGAGACCCAACATCGAGTTGAGCGACACTGAGATCAATATGACCAGTGAAATGCTTTGGCCGATTAAATTCGTATGGAACGGCAAGACATTTGAATCGTCGTCCGACCTCGTTGTGAAGGCGATGCGTTCCTTTGGCGATTTCATTTGTTACGAAGGTTTTGACTTATCCTTAAAGAATCCAATCACGATTCCGGCGATTGGCAGTCAATGGGGTGGCAACACCGATGGTATTTACAGGGGTTTTGAAGGGAAAAAAGTTGCAAAATTTGATGTGCAAAATGGAATCGTGGAAGGCTACACGCTTTTGGACCCTATGTACGGAATTGAGCAGGAGGTGTCCAGTACATTCCATATATCAAGTGCTCCGGTGGCGATTGGATATCCAATCAAAAATTTCAAGGCAATGAACGATGAATATCCGGTCAATAGGGAAATGAAGGATGGCAAATATGTTGTCACCCAACAGCTTGACCATGATACTAAATATAAAAGGCGCGATATTTTCCTCGAGTTGACAGCCCAAGACGAAAATTCGCCGATACAAACCATCAGGGTGTATTCAAACCCGCTTGTTGTGACGCTGCAAGGCGAAATCGACAACGACATATATATGACGGAGGATGCAAAAACAATCTTCAAGGCGTTGAATTTCAATGAACAGGATTACGGCGAATTTAAGTCGGTGGAGTGTTATGAAAATGGCGCCATCATAGATTTCTACACTGCCAAAGATAAACAGGCGGATGTATATGGTAATGACCGTATTGCTGTCGGTTACTTTATTTACGGAAGCGATGGCAAATATTTGGTGGTGCTTTCGCAATTCGAGGATGAAGATTTTTCCAACATTGGCGAACATTCTAAAATCGTTAACAAATTCTGGATGTACGAAAACGGCAAGTTGACTCCGGCAGACATCAAAATCCCCGCCTCCCAGTTCACCGACAAGGACTATTCTCTCCAGTGTCAATTTGACCGCAGAGGATTCCACTATCTGCATATGGATCGAGAGCCTAAAATTGAGACTTTCATCTGGGACGGCGAAAAGTTTGCGCCTGAGGATTAATTAAAGCAATTGTTACAATGAAACCAACTTTACAATACCGACGACGACAAGTATCTGGCATTGCTTGCACATTGCGATGCCATAGGTGGATGCGAAATGGAGATGGCTCGTTATGACAACGGACTCCTTTCCAATAAAAACCTCCCGAAATTGAAGAATTTACCCAAGGGTATCGAAGAAATTTCCCTCACTGACAGAGGTTTCGTGGTGTATTTTACGCAAAAAAGAATTGACGGACGCGGAGAATCTGAGTACCGTTGGGACGGAAAAACTTTTGTCGAAGTACATAAATAGTCGGCTGTTTATTTGAAAATTATGGAGATCCCTCAAAAGATAAAAGACCTCACCGCCCTCGCGCTAAAGGACCGCGTGCTTACATACGTGGAGCGGCAGACCATCATAAAGGCCGCCGTGCAGGAGGGCGTGCAGGTACAGGATGCCAACGCATTTTTGGACAATGCGCTGCAAGAGCGTCTCAAATCCTATTCCAAAGAAGACCTCCAGCACTGCCCTCACTGCGGCGCACAGACGCCACTGATTTCGGACAGATGTCTGTTTTGCGGCGCGGATCTAAAATCGGGAGCCCGACCTTCCGAAATCCCGCTCGGCATTTCGGGCACAGAGGCTGAAATCATTGAAGCTGAAAATACCAACGTCGAAATCAAAAGGCACGGCATCACCAACTGCCCCGATTGTGGCGCACCATATCCGCTTATCAGCAATATATGCCCCTCGTGCGGACACATACTGCACGAGCAGTCGGATTCGCAACTCAATATCAGCAACCTCATCGAATCCATCAACGGCAGTTTTACCACCCTGAAAAATACGCCAAACCCAGGATTCTCCGATATGCTGAAACATTATTTCGGACTTGTATCGCTGTTTTTGTGCCTTGCGTGCATAGGGTTCCTCAATACGACGCCAGAATGTAGCATCTATCTTTATGGAGGAATAGTCTTTTTTGTACTGGCAATTTTTGGAATCCTGTTGCTGCCCAAGTCGCCGGTCAACAAGGCTGACGACAATTATTTTGCCGCGCTGCATGATTTTCAGCGGGGCATGAGGGCGGTGTCCACATTCTACGGCAGCAATTCGGAGGCTAAAAAATTCATGGAGCAATTTTCGGAGACGCTGAACATCTACGAGCGCAACCGCAAGTCCAACCGGCTGAAAATTGCCATCTGCACGGGCATCATGCTCGCCGCCCTCTGCATTCCATTCGCATTTATTGACGCAAAAATCTAATCAAACAACACTAATTATGGAAGACAACAAACTGGATTTTCAGAGCCTGAGCAACCAATTGGAAGGCACGTTGGTTGACTTCAAAAACGATTTCCCAAAAAATATCGGGGCTGCGCTCACCAATTTTCTGCCGATAGGTTTTGGCTTGTATGGACTTGCGGCGTTAGGTTTTGGCATCAATGCAGGCGACCGCAACCTGCTGTTTCTTGGCATAGTTTTTTTCACGATAAGTGGTTATATGCGGTTTATGTACGGCAAGGACAAAAAAGCAGACCCCTCGATACGTCTCAATATTTCGTCGCTGACAGCCAAAATCGACAAGAGATTTGGCAATTATCCCGACGTCCGAAATTACCTCAAGGACTTCGACGCCGAATATTCACGTGTGAAACAGAAGAAAAAAATCGCCAATAAAATCGTCAACGTCATCTCGGCGGTGGTATTTTTTGGAGCTATAATAATGTTGGCGATGATTGCATTGTAGCCGCATCACCGCCCAAAAACCTCCGAAAATATGCAAAAGTTTCGTATCTTTATGGCGGACAAGCAGTTACATTCTAAGCCTCGATTATAATTCTTTTACATTAATTTGAGTTGAGTGCAAATTTATTGAGTTGTTTTCAACTATGCAAATTTTTAATTATTTTTTTGCAATCCCAACAATTCTCCGTATCTTTCGGCGCAGAAACAAAGAAAAATCACCATGGCCATTCCTAAGGAAATAAAAGACATCATCGACAATGCTGTGAAAAACGGTGAGTTGACCAAGCAAAAGCGCAACCTCGTCGTCCAAATGGCGATGTCGATGGGCGTGGACAAAAACGATGTCTATCAATACATCGACGAAGCCGAAAGAATCAAGGCTCATACTATTGTAATAGAGCGAGCACCTGAGGACGAACTCGTCATCGACCTCACACAGCCGACGCCACCGCCGTATCAGCCTACACAAAAAGAATCGGATGGCTTCTCAATCCCGCAAAAAATCCAAGACCTCACCGCACTTGCCTTGCAAGACCGAGTGCTCACCTACAAGGAACGGCAAATCATTGTCTCCGAGGCGTTGAATACAGGCATGGACGAATCGACAATCAACCGTTATATCGACGACGAACTTGCCAAGCGTCTCCAATCCTACACCAAGGAGGAACTGAAACACTGCCCCGCGTGCGGCGCACAGATTCCGCTGATTTCCGACGAATGTTTCTATTGCGGCTCGGCACTTGAAACCGACAGCACTCGCAAGGTCATAAAGGTGACAGGCAATGCCGCAAACGTCATCCAACAGGAAAACCAACAGACTGCCGAGGCTCAGCGAAACATCCAGCAATGCCCCGACTGCGGCGCACCGTTCCCACTCGTCAGCCACATCTGCACACATTGCGGACACGTACTCCACGAAAATCGCGGCACAGATTACAACTTCAGAAGCCTAATTGACAACATTGTCTCGTGCATAAACTCTCTGCGAAAGGCTCAAAAGCCTAATTTTGTCAATATTTTCCTATACAACATCGAAATTGTAATCATTATCGTGGGTTTGATTCTATTGTTGGATTACAAAGAGACACTATGCCTGGCAAGAGGCACTGGTGCATTATGTGGATTGTTCCTTGTTCCAATTGGTATGTTCATTCCATTATTTACCAACAGGGACTGGACTGTCAAAAGGGCAAACAAAGGCGAAAACCCATGGAAAATATCCCCGGTGGAGGCTGCTGACATCGCCTTCTACGACGCACTTGTCCAATATGAAAAGTTTGCCTCGCAAATCAATACGATTTATGGCAAAAATGCCGAGGCGCAAAACGAACTTGCACGCTTGAACAATGAAATTAACACTATAAAAAAAGAGCGCAAGAACAACCTCATCTCCATTGCAATCGTTTATGCGGTGATAATCGCATTGTTGATAACCATCAAATGCCTATAAAACTATGAACACAGCAAGAACAGATTTCCTGAGCGACATGTCCAAATTGGAAGACGCTATTATGAGTTACAAATACGAATACCCCTTCAATTCAGGAGCGGTGTTCCGCCGTCATACGGGCACTATCATGATGATATTGTCGCTTGCATTGATAATTGCGGGCGATGGTCAATCCTTTTATATCGGCATTGCGGCGATAGTTGGGTTCATAGGGTTCATTGTGTTCATCAAGAGATACAATTTGAATCAGAAACACGCCAACACGGCCGAAGTGTACAATATGATTAACCGAATAGAATGGAATTACAACGGCTATCCCGACGTCAAAGAATACATCGCAGAATTTCGCATCCGACTGGCAGCCGCTGTCAAACAGAAACAAAAGGCAGAGACCGCATTATTTATCGTTATATTTGCAATTATTGCGTTGGGCGCGTTGATAGGACATTCAAACATCATAAGGTTTATCCAAAGCAGCATGCACCCATGAAGTCTCCGAGGCGGCAAAACGTTCATTGATACGGGCAAGGATGAAGTCGTTACATTCGGTAGTCGGCTTTGAAAAACCGTTTATGTAACTATTGAGCGCAACAGGAGTTATGCCGATTGACTTGGCGATGTTTTTGTAATATTTTTTTTCAATCCCAACAATTCTCCGTATCTTTTGGCGCAGAAACAAAGAAAAATCACCATGACCCTAAAAATCCTCGCAGCAGAAACTCGCCCCCTATGCCATCATTGCGCTGATTGTGCTGCTCATTCCGTTTATAATTTTCAAAACAAGATAATTAAGACACAAGAATCATGGGAAGCAACAAATTAGATTTTCAGAGCCTTAGTTATAATTTGGAAAACGAATTTGCCAAATACAAATCCGATTATCCGAAGGATTTCGGCACGGCATTCCCGAAATACGCAAAAACATTTCGGGCGTCAGATTCGACATAGAACAGAATTTTGGCAAATATTCCGACGTAAAGACCTACCTCGACGACTTCAACGCTGAATTTTCAAGGGTTGAAGCCCTCAAAACAAAAGTCAAAAAGCAATTGTATGTCATACAAAGCGTTGCATACTTCATATTGGCAGTCGTATTTGCGGTTGCGGTGTATATGCAATAAAATAATAACACCGCGTCACTTCACCACGCCCTTGATTTTGCACATCACCTGCTGCGTCACTGCGCTGTTGGTGATGATAGTGAGATAACGCTCCTGTTTGCCGGAGCGGCCCTCTGAATTGAAAATAGCCGTTATTGTGCCCTCTGCGCCGGGTGCTATGGCGGGAGTATCGATGCGGATTGAGATGCAGTCGCAGGCGTTGCGGACGGCGCGGATGCGGAGAGTGTCTGCGCCGGTGTTTTTATAATT
>JAEEGK010004777.1_pt1 | contig 33016 bp, 31 predicted proteins | sample 8958771 | NCBI WGS metagenome assembly JAEEGK01 (sample SAMN16246547, study PRJNA631951) | gut metagenome | biome: gut microbiome; feature: rumen; material: SC-attached | host: Bos | place: Iran: Karaj | collected 2018-10 | reverse complement strand
GTTTGTTTGATAATGTTTCTGTAAAAAATGGAATAGAGTTTACACGGGCAAATTGTGCGAGCGATAATATTGAGTTGTTAATTAAGTCTAACACAAAAGCTATTTATGTGGAAACTCCTACAAATCCAATGATGAATGTTACAGATATTTCTGCAATTGCAAGGCTTGCACATAAACATAATTTATTGTTAGTTGTGGATAATACATTTATGTCGCCTTATTTTCAAAATCCACTGGACTTGGGTGCAGATGTTGTAATTCACAGCGGAACAAAGTTTTTGGCAGGGCACAATGATACACTTGCAGGTTTTATTGTTTCACGAAATCATGAAATAAATGAAAAGCTTCGGTTCCTCATAAAGACAACAGGTTCCGGACTGGCTCCATTTGACAGCTGGCTTTTATTGCGCGGTATTAAAACTCTTGCGGTACGTATGGAAAAGGCACAGGCAAATGCAGCCAAAATTGCAGAATGGCTGAAACTGCAGCCAGCCGTTACAAAAGTAATTTATCCTGGTTTACTTGAACACCCCGGCTATGAAATCATGAAAAAACAAAGCCGTGGTTTTGGTGCAATGGTAACCTTCCGATTAAACTCTGTAGAAAAAGCACTTTCTGTGCTTGAAAAAGTACACCTCATAAAATACGCCGAAAGCCTTGGTGGCGTAGAAACTTTAATCACTTATCCTACAACTCAAACTCATGCCGATGTACCGGAAGAGCTCAAAATCAAAAATGGAATTACACCGGAAACATTACGCCTTTCTGTTGGAATTGAAAGTGCAGAAGATTTGATTAAGGATTTGGAAGAGGCGTTGAAATAATTTGACATCCGATTTATTTAATCTTTATAACTTCATCACAAAGTCTTAAAGCCTGTGAGTCGTGACTTACAAGAATTACTGTTTTGCCCTGGGTTGCGAGATTCTTGAATATTTTTATTATTTCATCTGTTCGTTCTTCGTCAACAGAATCGGTTGGTTCATCGGCGAGGATGATTTGTGGGTTATTGATTAAGGCTCGGGCAATAAGGACACGGTGATTTTCGCCGCCGGAAAGATCGGATGGATATTGTTTGGCAAGATGTAAGATGCCAAAGTCTGCGAGAAGTCTGTTTGTGTGATTTGCGATTTCTTCATCTGATGAGTTGTTTGTTTTTGAAAGATATGCAGGAAGTCTTACGTTATCAACAATTGTAAGATTTTCCAAAAGACTTTGTTCCTGCGAAATGTAACCTATGTTCCGATTACGGAAAGCAGCAAGCTCTTTTTCTGAAAGTGATGTTAATTCTGTAGTGTCAATTGTTATGGTACCGCTGTCTGGATTCTGCAGGCCTGCAATTATTGAAAGGAGGGTAGTTTTTCCAATACCGGATTTTCCCTGAATACCGAGAAATGTGCTGTCTTTTACAGTGAGATTAAAATCTTCAAAAATTGTAAGCTTTCCGTGAGATGTTTGAAATGCTTTTTTAAGGTTTTTTATTTCAATCATTTATAACTCCTTTTACCAGACTTTTTGATTTGAAAGTTTTGCAGCTCCAAATACTGCAGAAAATACACTTGAAACTACAGATATTACAAATGTTAAAATTGCAAAAAGAATAATCAATGCCGGGCCTGAAAGTGCAAATGGAACAGAAAGTTTTTCTGCAATCAATGTGTTGAATGGAAGGACAATAAGTGCGGCAAAAAAAATACCAATACCTGCTCCAATTGAACCGATGATAGTAGCTTCGGTAAAAATCAATTTTTTCATTGTAAAGTTATCTGCTCCTAACACACGCAGAATTGAATATTCTCTTTTTCGTTCATTGACAATCAGAGAGAATACAATTGCAAGTGTAAATATTGTTATAAGCAGAAATAGAACTGTAAGGATTTTTGGAAAAATCAGGAATGATGAGATTTTTTCTGCTAACTGTGAAATAAAGCTTCCGCCTTTTATTACCTGAACTTCTGGCAGCGCTGTTTTGATTTTTATTGCAGTGCTGTCGGGTTTTGCATAAGGAGCCAGTTTTACAAAGATAACGCTTGTTTTTGTATTTGTATCACCATCAGAAATAAAACCGAATCCTTTTGTTTTTGCATCATTAAAGATTTTCTGAAGGGTTGGTAAGTCTGCATAAATTGCGTTGTCCATACCGGAACCGCTTTTTGAAAGCTTTGATGTAACTGTATGAGTTTGAGAAAAAAATGTTACCTGTCTGTTAGTTATGTTTACATTGTGCCCTGCAAAAATCAATTCTTCACTGGTGGAAGTGTCATTTTTTGGCACTTTGATTTTGTTTTTGGACCACGGTGTTACAATAAAATCACTTTCAGGATCAAAGCCGATAATCTGAATAGGGAAGTCACAGCAGCTTTCGCTAAGGCTTGTAAGATAAAACTGGCTGCTTGCTTTTTCAACGCCTTCTATGTTGCGAATAATTTCTTCTGCACTTTTATCCATATAAAAATAATTGGGTTCGCCGGTAAGAAGTACACTTTCCATCTGTGCGGTATAACCTTCCGGTACAATCATCAAATCTGCACCGAGACGTTTCTGGAAACCGTGGATTCCGCCTTTGAGGCTTGAAGAAAGAATAAAACTGGCAAACAGCACTGCTGCAGAAAGTGCAGAGATTGAAATTAAGGCAGCAGTGCGGTAGGGCTTACGCTTTATGTTTGAAAGAGCAAGCCCCGAAATTGTTATTGCTTTTTCCATAAGATTGCTGCCTGAATTGTAGAAATTACAAAAATCAGAATACCAAAAACTAAAACTGTTGGTGCAGTAACCTTATGACAATGCATGTTTGCCATTCCGCAGACTTTTGCAAAGGTGTATGGTGCAATGCTAACGAGAAGCCCGAATAGGGCAGTTACACTTGATAAAATTATATTTATATATTTCATAATGATGTCCTTGTTCCGTTTATTTCTTTATATTCTTTTGTTGCACTGTCGTAGATGTAGCCGTCTGGTACACCGTACAATTCGATATAGCCGTCTTCAATAAACTTTTCGATGTTAGTTGCAGCTTTCAAAACTCCAGCCTGCTGTAACTGGCGGGCAGCAGCTTCAAAGGTTTTCTTTCCGAGAGAACGGCTTGGCTGATAGAATAGTTCTTCGAGTAAAGCGGCATTAAAGTCAAGGTCGCCTGCTACATAATTCTTTTCAATTTGAAGCTGTGCGGCGGCTCTTGGTTCTGCTTCAACATAAGCGGCAGCTTTTTGTAAAGCTCGTGTAACAGCTGCAGCACCAGCCGGATTTTCACTGAGCAGCTTGTGTGTTACAAACTGCTGGCAGCAATATTCATTTACAAACTTTTCATCAGTTCCCGTATCAAGAATCTTTCTGAAGCCGTAAGCAAGCTCACCCTTTGTTGCAACAGGGTCGTGAGCTCCGATTGCATCTACCGCACCGTTATTCAAGGCAATTGCAAGATCTGCAGAAGCGTAAGCAATGAACTCAACTTCATTATTGTCAGCAGTAACTCCAATACCAACATCAATAAGTTTTCTCTTGAGATTCATTACGGCACTGTCTGCAAGTCCGGGAACTCCGATTGTCTTTCCGCGTAAATCTGCTGCTGAATAAATATCACTGTCTGCACGAACATAGTATTTTGTACAACCAGTATGGATTCCAGATGTAAATGAAATTGGAAGTCCGTTTTCAATTGCCTGAAGCTGTGTAGCATACAATCCGTAACCGGCATCAACTTTTCCTGAAGCAATCATTTCTCCAAGAGTTGCACCACCTTCTACAACCTGTACATATTCAGCTTTCTGTCCGATTTTTCCAAGCTCTTCTTCAAAAAGTCCAAGAGCCATTGCAATATGAACCGGCGCATGACAAAGACTTCCTGTTGAGAAATTAATGCGTACAACCTTTTGTTCAGTCCCGCCCGAAGTTGGTTTTGTATTCTGCTTTTTAGAGCAGCCTGTGAGCATGGCAGAAATTGCAATGAGGGCAATTCCACCGATAAATTTAATTGAATATGCTTTTTTCATAAAGCAATCCTCCTGTAAATATTAATTACCTACCAATGTACTATGTTATATCAAAATGCATGTAGTATGCATAATATTTTTTTTATATGATAGATATAGATTTTTTTTATAACTAAATAGAATATTTAAAATTGCTGATAAAATGGCTTTTTGATATAATAACCCATCGTATATATGGGAAAAATGAAAGCAATAGATTATAAAATCCCAAAAGCTTCTCTATCTGAAAATAAGAGCTTTGTAGACAGACTTGCTGTTTCAGGTGACCTTACGGATGAAGAACTTCTGTCTGTGCTGCTTTACAGCAATCCTGTTTTCAATGACTACATTTTAGAAAAAGCGAGGGTTGTTAGGGAAAGAAATTACGGAAAAGCAGTATATATTCGCGGGCTGATTGAGTTTACAAATTATTGTAAAAACGATTGCAGATATTGTGGAATCCGCTGTTCAAATAAAAATGCCAGCCGTTATCGTCTGAGTGATGAGGAGATTCTATCCTGTTGTGATGTTGGATATGAGCTTGGCTTTAGAACGTTTGTTTTGCAGGGTGGAGAAGATCCATGTTTTACGGACGAGAGAATAGTTCCTGTTATCAGCGCAATTAAGAAAAATCATCCTGATTGTGCAATTACACTTTCAATTGGAGAACGGAATAAAGACAGTTATAAAAAAATGTATGATGCTGGCGCGGATCGTTATCTGCTTCGTCATGAAACTGCTGATAAAAATCACTATGAGTTACTGCATCCTAAGGGAATGTCTTTTGAACACAGGATGCAGTGTCTTCAGGATTTACGTGATATTGGTTATCAGGTGGGATGTGGTATGATGGTTGGCTCTCCCGGGCAGAAACCTGAATATCTGATTAAAGATTTGCGATTTCTTCAAGCCTTTAAACCGGAAATGGTTGGAATAGGTCCTTTTATTCCACACCGCGATACAGAGTACAAAGATTATGCGGCTGGTACAGCAGAAATGACGGTCCGGCTCCTGTCTATTATACGGTTGCTTTTACCTGAAACATTGCTTCCTGCAACAACTGCACTTGGAACTGTTGATCCTCTTGGGCGCGAAAAAGGTCTGCTGGCTGGGGCAAATGTTGTAATGCCAAACCTTTCTCCATCGAACGTGCGTGGAAAATATTTACTTTACGACAATAAAATCTGTACAGGTGAAGAAGCGGCTGAATGTATTAATTGTATGTCCAGGCGGGTGCAGAGTATTGGGTATGAGGTTGTAAAAGACAGGGGAGATCATATTAAGTTTAAAGGCATATAAATCTCCCGAAGCATAAAAATCAGATGGCGTATTCTGCTTCCTGAACTTTTCCAGCGTAATTGAGGATTTCAAGAATCTGGGTGCGGTATTTTAAGAATACATCCTGGGCTCTGGCACGTGGGTGGCTCAAATCGATCTTTATTATTTTTTCAACTTTTGCCGGGCGTGGTGACATTACAACTACATAGTCACTGAGATAAACGGCTTCGTCTACATCGTGGGTAACCATAACCATTGTTGTATTATGCTCCTTCCACAGGCGGATTATTTCGTCCTGCATTGTCATTCGGGTAAAGGCATCGAGGGCTCCAAGCGGTTCATCAAGCAGAAGGATTTTAGGGTGACCTACGAGTGCGCGTGCAAGGCTTGCTCTCTGGTTCATACCGCCGGAAAGCTGATGAGGGAAAGATTTTTCAAAGCCTTCAAGTCCAACAAGTTTGATGAACTCATCAACATCGGCCTTGCGGTTTTTATATATGTGGCGGGCTCGAAGACCGAATGCAACATTGTCGCGGATTGTAAGCCAGGGAAAAAGATTTGCCTGCTGGAACGCAAAGCCGCGGTCGCTGCCAGGTTTTGTGATTTTTGCACCGTCTACATCTACTTCGCCGGAGGTTGGAGTTTCCAGCCCTGCGATACAGCGGAGGAGCGTTGTCTTACCACAGCCGGACGGTCCAATGAGTGAAACAAAGCTTCCTGCAGGAATTGTGAAGTCTACGCCATTGAGTGCGGTGACTTCTTCGGCTGCACCTTGATTAAAGATTTTTGTTACATTGTTTATTTTAATTTCTCCAGACATAATTTTTCTCCTGTGTGATGGCTCTACCACTTAATCAAACCCTTCTGCCAGCTTAACAGACGTTTACGCACCTTAAAGAGCGCTGTAATAATCACGGTACAGAAAACTGCAATCATAATCAGGCCGGCGTAAACTCCGCTGTAAAGCATCATGGCTTTCTGGTAACTGATGTACCAGCCGATTCCATATTTTGCACCGAACATTTCGGCGGTCATAAGGGCGATAAAGGCGGCACAGATTCCGTTGAATACGCCCTGAAAAATATTTGGCAGAGCGGCAGGAACGGCAATCTTGAAAACCTGAAAGAAGGTGCCTGCACCAAGTGTCTTACCAACCTCAAAATAAACCTTGCTTGTATTCTGAATGCCGGAGCTTGTCATCAGCTGAACCGGGAACCATACTGCAAGTGCAATAATGAAAACGCTTGCTCCAAAAGGTGTAGGAAAGGTTGTAAGTACAAGCGGAATCCAGGCTGTGGCAGGAATTGGTCCAATCAGCTTTATGTAAGGATTAATCCAGTAGTAAACCTTTTGTGAAAATCCGAGAAGAACTCCGGTAATAAAGCCAACTGTTATTCCCCAGAAAACGCCGAGCAGCAAAAGCCGGAAGGAATACCATATACATTTTCCGAGCAGGCTTGTCTGTTCAACAAACACGCCCAGAATATTGTCGTAGCTTGGAAAAAAAATCACGGGGAGCAGGGCAAACTTGGCAGTTATGAGATTTAGGAGCGTAATCAAAACTCCTGCCCCCGCGAAGAAAGGACCTTTGAAGGTAAGAGAGGTACGTAATTTTTTGTTGAAAAATGAAATGATAAAAACTGTAACGGTTACCGCCAGCAGAAAAAACAGAACATAATTGTAATAAGGCTTTTGCGCAGCTGGATGAAGTGGGCTGTCTGGAACTGTTGTTTGAATAAGAAGTGCAAACAGAACTCCTAAAGCCGGAAAAGCCCGATAAAGAACTTGTTTAATTGATTGCAGTATTTGTTTCATTTTGTACCTCATATAAAACTTAAAAGGTCGTTTTAATTACCTAGTAACTTAGTATGTTATACTAAAAAACAGATACCTTGCATAATATATTTTATTGATTAAAGTTATAGCTTTTTTCTATAACTAAAATAAAATGAACAGGGAATTGAAGCGTCTGTAATTTAACACGTAAATCCCGCGATATGAAGAATACGGCGGATTGCGTCTATGTAGGTAAGGCTGATGTCGTTCATGCGCTGGCCGGCTTTTGTGATGTAGCCCAGCTCAAAGGTGTGGCTGATTGTTGTGTCGTGATTTTGAAGAGGAATTAACACAAAGCTTTCATCCGGGTCGTTAATATCTTCGCCGTATATGCCGGAAAGAAAAGTATAGCCGTTCAGATTTTCTATGAGATTCAATTCTGTTGCACGGTCTGCCACGGTAATTGCTTTGTCTAATCCGTATTTAGAAATAACTTCATGTGAAAAGAAAGATTTGACATCATCGGTGTCAAAGGTAATAAAACGATATGATTGGAGTTCATCGAGAGAAAGACTTTCTTTTTTAGCAAGAGGATGTTTTTTATGAAGATACGCAAAGGCATTACATTCGGTGAGCGGATGAAACTCAAGTTTGCCTGCTTTTAAGTTTTTGTTGATTTCTTCACGGTTTTGTTCACTCAAATATAAAATGCCGACTGTACTGTTTCCGGAAGCCACATCATCAATTACATCAGAAGCCTTTTTTTCACAGAAAGCAAAATCATATTCCTGTGATGAATATTTTTTTACAATTTCCACAAAGGCTTTTCGTGCAAAAGCATAATAAAGTGTAGAAACAGAAAAGTTCTTTTTTTCAATACCACAGTGTTTTTTGAGAAGTTCTTCGTATTGTGAATACAGATTCCGGGCATCGTGTATAAAGCTTTGTCCACGTTCTGTTACCGTAACGCCACGTGCAGACCTGTTGAAAATCTGAAAACCAAGTTCATATTCAGCATCGTGTACGGAGCTGGTAAGGGAGGGCTGCGAGATAAAAAGCTTTTCCGAGGCCTTGTTAAAAGACCCCGATTCAGCGACACCCAGAATGTATTTTATCTGTTGAAGAGTCATTACTCGGCAAAAAGCTCCGTACTTAAATATCTTAATCCTGTATCCGGGAATACAACTACAATATTCTTTCCTTCAAACTCAGGACGTTTTGCAAGCTCTGTTGCACCCCAGAGAGCGGCGCCGCTGGAATTTCCAACTAACACACCGTCTGTTTTTGCAACAATTCTTGCAGCTTCAAAACCATTCTGTACGCCTGCAGTAAGAACTTCATCAAATATATCATCTTTATTTTTGATTGCAATTGGAACACGTTCTTCCGGTACTTCTGTAAAATTGTGGATTCCCGTGAGCTTTCCTGCGTCAATTGCAGGCTGAACTGCAATAACTTTTACATGCGGATTCTGCGCTTTGATATAATCACTTATACCGCGGATTGTACCACCAGTACCAACTGCGCTTACTACTGCATCAAGATTACCGTCTGTATCTTCCCAGATTTCCGGTCCTGTTGTATCGTGGTGAGCAGTAGGGTTTAATGGATTAATCATCTGGTCTACAAAGTAAATACTGTCTCCTGCAGACTGGCGTTCACGAATATGCTGCTTTAAGATGTTAGTTGCGGCTACAAAGTCGTTGTTAGTTGCCTTTAATTCATCCTGCAGTTCTGGTACTTCGCTGATTTTCTGAACGTTAGCACCAAAAGCCTTCATAACCTGAAGTCGTTCCTGGCTTACTCCTTCCTGAAGATAAATCTGAACTTTATAACCTTTCATTGCACCAATAGCACTTACAGCAATTCCTGTATTACCGCTGGTGTATTCAATGAGAGTTGTTACGCCTGGTTTTATTTTTCCTTCACGCTCTGCATCTTCAATAATGCGCAGAACAATACGGTCTTTAATACTTCCAATTGGATTAAAATATTCAATCTTGGCCAGTATGTGAGCTTTTAGCCCGAGTTTTTTTTCATAACCGTGGAGTCGTACAAGTGGTGTGTGTCCAACGAGTTCTGTTAATGAATCATATACTTTTGCCATTTTTCATTTCTCCTATTTCTTAGCTTCTTCCTTAATAAACTTATCTGCATTCTGCTCATACCACCATTTTGTGTATGGAAGCTTAATTCGGGCAGCAAGATTTTTTTCAAAGCTGCGGTTTGTTACAGTGTCGCGGATAAGCTTTGCAAAGCTCAGAGTTCCTTCGTAACCAAAAACGGTGTATTCATCTGCAACAAAGACTGCAGCAAAGCCCTGTTTGATTGCCCAGACTGTTGTTCCAGGGTGACGGCTGAAATAAACATCAGGCTTATAGTGATTTAAGATATTCAAAACTTCATAGTTCTGCTGGTCGGCAACTGCCACTTTCATATCCTTCGGAGAATGCTCAAGCAGATGTTCAAGTGCAGGTGGAACCTTTCCGTTATCGTACTTATAGTCATAGTGCCAGGCAAGGGCATATTCTACAGTCATTCCAAACTCCTGAAGAACACGGGCAATTTCGTAAGTAAAGCCGGGGCCCATTCCAATTACAGCACGAAGTCCTTTCAGCTGCTTTGTTACTTCTTCAATCTGAGGAATGAAAATGGCGCGCTGTTTTTCAATGTAGGCTTCAACTTCTGCACGCTTTCCAATTGCATCTCCTATTCCTCGCAACCAGGTTTCAAAGCCGGTAACACCAGAGTGATTTATTGTACGCACATAAGGAACACCGTATTTTTCTTCCAAAGCATTTCCAAGGTAAGTTCCAAGTGTACCGCAGATACAAACGGTTGCCAGAGCTTCACTCAAGTGAGACAATTCTTCGATAGTCGAGTTACAGTAAAGAAATTGTGGTTCTGCGTCAAAGACTTCATTAAAGATTTTTGTAATCTGTGGACGTGCACTTTCATAAAAGTTTTTAATATTGATTGTGCGCCTTTTTTGCTTTGGTGGCTGTACAATACCCTGTAAAACTGCGTGATCAGAAATGTCAAAACCGCTGGCCCAGATTCGGCTCTTAAAACCTTCACAGTGAACTGGAATTACAGGAATTGGCAGCTCGGAGTCTAAATCGCTTGCAACACCGTCAACATCTTCACCGGTTACACCTGAAACACAGCTTGTAGAAACGAAAATTGCATCAGGCTTATAAGCTTCGTAGGTGTGCAGAATGATTTTTCGCAAATCGTTAGTTGCACCAAATACAGTGTCTTTTTCATTCAAATCTGTGCAGACAAAAACAGAGTTTGTTGTTTTATTAACGCGTGCTGCAATCTGTCCGAACTTTACTGCATCATTACTTGCCATTGCAGTACAACCGGCAGGCGCATGGTAAACAACTGCAACATTACGTATAGCGGCAAGTGCATTGAGGGCACAGCCCGAAAGACAGGAGCTTGACTGGCTGAAGCAGCGCTCTCTGTTTCTGAGACTTCCATCTTCAGATTTTTCTACCAGAGTTTTAAGATCTCCAACAAAACCTGTAATAGAACCGAGTCGGTTTTCGCGTATTGCTATATTTGCATTAGTAAAATTAAATGGCATTTTTTTCCTCCTATAACTTAAGCTTGCTCATAGCTGCTGTATAAATCTGTTCCAGTAAATGAAGTCCGCCGCTGTAACCGGCAATGTGATCATTTATTACAAGCTTTTCGAGCATAGGGTAGCTCACGTTTACATAGTGTGCACCCATTTCCAGAGCAAGCTTCTTTTCCCAGTTAGAGCCAACTATCAACGGAGTTCCTGCAAAATCAAAAGCTTTAATCTGTTCGTGAATATCGTGACCATCAGTTGTGAACTGAAGCTCTGTTGTAATTCCATAATTAAGCTGATTCAATTCATCGGTAATTTTCTGCTGGAAGGCTTTTGGCGCATCATCAGTTATAAAAACTTTTTCAGGGAAGAGTCCCATGTCGTTTACAAGAAACTTGGTAACCGCAAGTGTATATTCACTGTCGCTAACAACCGTAAAGCGTTTTCCAAGAATACGGGTTTCCAGAAGTGTGTCTGCAAATCGTTCAATATAATAGTAGAACTCTGCTTCCTTTTCGGCGATTACACTCTCTGTTAAAGTCTTGTCAGCACCTGTAAAATCTGCAACAGCACGCAGGAACTTTGTAGTTTCTGTAGCACCAATCGGAAGAAGAGGATACTGCAAAAGCTTGGTTCCAAAACGACGTTCCAGATATTTAGCACTTTCCAGGCCAGCCCAAGGGGAAACAAGAATTGTATATTCAGCCTTAGGAATCTTTTTAAGATTTTCAAGACCGCGGCCAAATCCAAAAATTGTGTTAGGCTTTAAACCGATTTCAGAAAGCAGACTTTCAATTTCGCGCAAGTTTCCAAGCCAGTAAGGATCCTGCTGCGGCGGAGCTACAAAAAGGTTTACAAGTCCTTTTTCTTTTTCAGGTTCACCATCAGCATTTGCCCAAACTTTTACAGCTTCATCACGTTCAAGATACTGCTCAAAAATTGACTTCAAAATCCAGTCGTGGCCAACATAGTTGTTTCCTTTAAAACCCGGAGTTTTTGCCCAGATAACTGGCTTTTCGGCATCTGCAAAATTACTTGCAACTTCTTCAATGTCATCACCAATAATTTCGCCGGTACAACCACTGAGTACTACGAATAAATCGGCATCAATAACTTTGAGAGCATTTTCTATAGTAGAACGCAGCTTGTTAGTTCCGCCAAATACAACTTCTTTTTCACTTATAGACGTACACGGAAAAATATTCGGGCTGTAACGTCCGCTTGTTCCGTTGTTGTCGTTCAATTTTGCCGCACAGCCAGGTCCCGAATGAAGAACCGGTATTGCCCCCGGAATTGCATGAACGGTCTGCATTGCAGCAAGCGCACATTTATAGCGCGGCTGATCCAAAATCTTTGCCATATTATATACTCCTGTGGTTTTCTAGAATTGCCTAATAACCTATTGACATAGTAGGTAACTAAAGTTATACTCTAAATAACCTAGCAAGTCAATAGGTTAAAGGAAAAAAATTATGTCTTATAACTTCAACAAAATTACCGACCGTCGCAATACTGGTGCTGTAAAAATCGATCTTGCTGTTGCGCGCGGAAAACCAGCAGATGTTCTTTCACTCTGGGTTGCAGATATGGATTTCCCGACAAGCCCTGTAATCCTCGAAGCTCTTCATAAAAAAATAGATCATGGTATTTTCGGATATTCTTGTCCGGATAAAGCCTTCCATAATGCACTGGCAGCCTGGATGAAAAACGAGCACAACTTTACCTTTGACCGTCGAGAAATGGTTTCAACTCCGGGTGTAGTATTTGCAATAGCAACTGCAATCAAAGCATACACAAAGGAAGGCGAGAGTGTTCTGATTCAGACTCCGGTTTACTATCCTTTTAAAAATATGATAGAAGCAAATAACCGCAATCTTGTAACTTCTCCGCTTTTTGAAAAAGATGGGAAATGGCAAATCGATTTTGAAGATTTCGAAAATAAAATAGTAGAAAACGATGTAAAGCTTTTTATTCTCTGCAGTCCGCATAATCCTGTAAGCCGGGTCTGGACGCGCGAAGAATTGAGCCGTCTTGCAGAAATCTGTCTGCGTCATAACGTTCTTGTTTTTGCTGATGAGATTCACAACGATTTTGTTTATGCGCCGAATGTTCACACAGTTTTTTCAACGCTTTCACCTGAGCTTGCACAAAATTGTATTGTTTCTATGTCGCCAAGCAAAACCTTTAATCTTGCGGGCTTACAGTTTTCTACAAACTTTATAAAAAATCCGAGCCTGCGTGCAAGGTTTAAGCTTGAACGTGATAAAACCGGTTATGATGAACCAAGCCTTATGGGAATGGTTGCTGCCCGTGCCGCTTACGAAGGTGGAAAGCCCTGGCTTGAAGAACTTAAAAAACATCTGCTGGAAAATATTGATTTTGTGCGCTCGTACTTGAGACAGAAAATCCCGCAGGCACGTCTTATTGAACCGGAAGGAACCTTCCTTTTATGGATAGATTTTTCGGCGCTTGGTATTTCTGACAGTGAGCTGGATGACATCATTGTAAATAAAGCAAAGGTTTGGCTTGACCGCGGCACAATGTTTGGACCTGAAGGAAACTGCTATCAGCGAATAAATATTGCAACACCACAAGCTCTCTTGAAAGAGGCAATAGATAGAATATCGGAGGCATTGAAATGTTAAAAATATCAACACGCGGACAATATGCGCTTTTAATCATGACGGACCTTGCCGAGGAGGAAGAGAAAAACGAGGGAGGTTATATCCCGCTTAAAACTCTTTCTCACCGCAGGAATCTTTCGGTAAAGTATCTTGAGCAGATTCTAATTCAACTTGGGAAAAGCGGGCTAGTTACAGGTTCACGCGGAACAAACGGCGGTTATAAACTGAGTAAAAAACCGGACGAGTATACGGCGGGTGAGATTCTTCGTGCAATGGAAGGAGAACTGGCACCGCGCGGAAACTGCGAGAACAATCATCTGGAATCGAAAGGAAATGTTGCGTTCTGGCAGGATTTTACGGATAGGATAAATGAGTTTGTTGATTCTGTTACGCTTGAAAATCTTGTGCAGAAAAATAAAGCCTTTGTAGGATATGAATATTGCATTTAGTTTTTTATAAAGTCATTGTATAATTTAATTATGCAGGAATTGAATTTAACTTTATCTGAAGTAAGGCGATTTATTCTATACAAACAGGGGCTGCTTGGGGATTACAGGTTTTCTGGAAAAGATGGCGTGCTTGAGTTTGTGAGGCAGGCGGGGTGCATTCAGTTTGACCCGATTGATGTCTGCGGAAAAAATGCAGAGCTTGTCCTTCAGTCCAGAGTGAGCGGTTTTACAAAGAAAATGCTTTATGAGCTTTTGTACGAGGACAGAAAACTGCTTGATAACTGGGATAAAAATCTTTCTATAATTTCTGTTGAAAACTGGATATATTTTAAGCGTGACAGAGACTGGCACCTTGAAAACGAGCGGAGCTTTGATGAGATTCAGCAGGCCTGCGATAAGATTAAAGCTGTTATTGCTGAGCGTGGACCGGTGTGTTCTGCTGATCTGGAAATGTCTGAAAAGGTTGACTGGTACTGGAGCAAAACAAAGCTTTCGCGGGCTGCGCTGGAGCATATGTATTTTCGCGGGGAACTTGCAATTCATCATAAAAAGAAAAGCCTGAAATATTATGATTTGATTGAGCGGTGTATTCCGCGTGAGATTCTTGAAGCGCCTGAACCATACCCTGATGATTTTGATCATAAAAAGTGGCGCGTGCTTGAACGTATTGGTTCGCTGGGACTTTTGTGGAACCGGCCTTCGGATGCGTGGCTTGGAATTGGTGATTTAAAAGCTGATGTGAGAAATAAGATTTTTGATTCGCTGCTGGCTGAGGGAAAAATTGTTCCGGTTCATGTGGAAGGAATTAAGCATACGCTTTACTGTCTGGCTGGTGATGCTGATATTGTAAAAATCATAAATGGTGTGAACGGGGAGTTAGAAGAGACTAACTATACTGCTTCATCACTGAAACCCCGCTGTGAGTTTATTGCTGCCCTGGATAACATGATGTGGGACAGAAACCTTATAAAAGAAATCTGGAACTTTGACTACAAGTGGGAAATCTATACGCCGGCTGAGCAGAGAAAATATGGTTATTACGTACTTCCGGTTTTGTACGACGAAAATCTTATCGGCAGAATTGAAATGGTGTTTGATAAAAAGGCTGAAAAGCTTGAGGTTAAAAATCTCTGGTATGAAGAAGGTGTAAAGGTTACCAGAAAGATTGAGGCGGCGGTAGGGGTTGCGGTTAAGCGGTTTGAAAAGTTCAGTTTATCCTGAGTGTTTTTAAGTACTCTTTGTGTTCATCAGAAACGCGGAAGCTTTCGCAGGCTTTCTGAATTGCCTTGTTGTGAGTCCAGGGAGCCAGCTTTTTGTTTTGAATAAAGGGGAGTGCGGTTTCCCATTGCTTAACAAGTGCTTCTGCAAAGAGCCAGGCTGTCATCATATTTACGTAATATTCATTGCTGCGGATTGAAGCAGGCAGCTCTAAGTATTCAGGTTTATAATCATCATCAAGAAAGTATTTCATTAAAAGAAGCATGCCAACTCGTTTTGTAAAAGGGGCTTCGGCACGAATCCACTGCTCAAGCTTTGGAAGTAAGAGCTGTTTGTTTTTCTTGAGCGCTGGTGGATTGAGTCCGTCGCTTACTGCCCAGCTGTTTATATATGGAAGAAAGTTTTCGAGTGCGGCAAGGCATTCGTCGTAATTTTTTGTTTTGTTGATGAGAGCAATGTGCAGGCAGTTTTCTTCGTGATATTGGTGGGGCAGGTCTTTTAGAAAATCGTTTGTGACATCAAGCGGAAGAGTTTTGAGCTCTTTAAGAACGAGTTTATAATTTGGCGAACGGATTCCAATAAAAGATTCACGCGGAAGTGTTGGTACGAGCTTTGCGGAAAAATCGGCGTATTGTGTGTCCTGATATTTAAATAGGATTTCTTGTATTTGAGTCATAAGTATTTTTTATTTTAACACAAAGTGTTTGAAAAAGAAATTGGAGTGCGGGGATTTTAAGGGGACAGTATTTTTATTTTGCATGAATCATGTTGCAAAAAGAATATGTCCATGCTCTATAAGGAATCCTATTACAATTCTTTTTCGATAAAGTTTTCTATTTGTGGCAGCAGTTTGGACTTAAGGATTTTCTTTGTATTTGTGACGGTTGTGGAGGCATTGCGTAAGAAAAGATCTGCAGGATGGATTTTTAAGGCTGCAGAAATCTTCACAATCATATCAAAGGAAGGCAACTGTCTGTATATTTCAATGCATCCAATTGTGGCTGTAGCACAATCGCATAATTCAGCTAGTTTTTCCTGGGAAATACCCTTTTGTTTTCGATAATATTTTAAGTTTTCTACAAACTCTTCTTGATAATCAATCACATTATTAGTTTAAGCTATAAATTTAGTATTTTTTATTGTTTCAAAACTATAAAAATATGATATAATATTGGTATACACGATAATTATAGTAAAATTGTTGTTCAAAAAAGGAAAAACCAATATGTCTACCAATATTTCAGGTGAAAAACGAGAAGCTTTGCTTTCAAAAATTGCCCAAATAAAATCATTTATTGAACAGAATGCAAAAGATGAAAATGCATCTCAGTTGCTATCATTTCTTGGAGATTTATCCAAAGAAGTAAACGGGAAGAAATATGGGCTCGTCTTTGAAGAGCATCGTGAAAAAATAGATGAGATACTGGAACAAAACGCTCCTGTTTTTACCGAAGAAAAAGATTTGTTTATTGACGGAGGAGGAGAACTTAATTTTTTGCTCGAAGGTGATAATCTTGCCAGTCTTAAGCTTTTGGAAAAAACTCATCGTGGAAAGATTGATGTGATTTATATTGATCCTCCATATAATACAGGTTTAAAACCTATAGATGGTGGATTTAAATATGATGACTCTTTTGTAGAATCAGAGGATTCTTTTAAACATTCTAAATGGATTTCATTTATGTCTAAAAGATTAACTATAGCTCGCGAATTGCTAGCTAATAATGGCATTATTTTTATAAGCATTAATGAAATCGAACAAGCACAACTAAAACTTATTTGTGATGATATCTTTGGACAGGAAAATCTGCTTTGTGTTTTTCATATTCAGACTAGATATCCAGAAAAAGACGTTGCAAATAACGGAGCAGAATGGTTACCAATAATTGAATACGTTTTCATTTATGCAAAAAAAATAATGGAATTTAAACTAAACAGGCCAACAGAAAATTATAATTTCTCCCCATATCATTTTAATGTTATAGAAAAACAATCAAGCTCATTAATTGATATGAATGGGAAGAAAGTTGAAATATTTAAGAAAGGTTCTTATGAAATAATCAATAACAAAGAAGCTGATAAAGATTCTTTAAAAGAAGTTTGGGCATCTGGAAATTTGCTTAAACAAAAGAATACAGCTGCATGGTATTACAATGAATATCTTTTATCAAGACTAGAAGAGGATGGAACTGATACCTTATACAAAATATATGGTATTGGAGAAGATGGCCTTGGTTATCGCTATGTTAAAGGTCCATCAAAACTTGATAAAACAAGAGGAAAAATATATCAAGGTGCTCCTTTATCAAAAAAAGGAGATTTTGCAGAGGCTTTAAAATACAAACCCATTCTAAGCTTTTATGATTTCAGTCCTGATTTTGGAAATATTAACAGTGAGGGAGGCGTCTCATTCGGCAGCGGCAAAAAACCTGTCAAAATGCTTAAACAATTCATTAATTATCATAAAGGTAAAGATATTACCGTTTTAGATTTTTTTGCAGGTTCGGGTTCTACTGGTCATGCAACGCTTGCACTTAATGAAGAAGATGGTGGATCTAGAAAATTTATTTTATGTACCAATAATGAAAATAATATATGTCATGACATTACATATCAACGAATAAAAAATGTCATAACAGAAGATAATCTTCCCGGTTCCCTCAAATATTTCAAGACCGACTTTATTCCTATTTCAGAAAAAATGTATTACGAATATGCAGATGAACTTTTGCTGCATGTTCGGGAACTTGTAGAACTAGAAAATGCTGTTAACTTTGACAAAGATGATTCTGTTACGATTGTCCTGGATGATGATGAGATGGAAGAATTTGTAACAAAGATTGTCGGATCAAGTCCGACAATGACAGAAGAGCATGTAAAAACTTTATATATGGGACACGATGTTCTGCTTTCTTCAAAACAGGAACGAATCTTAAAGGCTCATAATATCACTGTAAATGTAATTCCAGATTATTATTATCGCGACTTAGCACTATAGGAGGGGTACTATGGATTTGATGAATTTTCAGAACAAAGCAATTTCGCTGATTCAGAATGCAATCGAAAATGGGAAACAGGAAATCATTCTTAAATCCTGCACAGGAAGCGGTAAAACAATTATGCTCACTCATTTTATGGATGAGTTTCTTAAGTGCCATGCAAGAACTGTTTTCATCTGGTTTACCCCTGGAAAAGGTAATCTTGAAGAGCAAAGCAAAAAGAAAATGGATATTTACATTCATGGTGCGCAGACAAAACTTTTGAGTGATGTAATGACAAGTGGTTTTTCAGAAAACGACTGCTGCTTTATAAACTGGGAACTATTAAACAAGGTTGACAATGTTGCTGTTCGTGACGGCGAACATACTAACTTTATAGAATACATTCAAAAAGCAAGAGAAACTGGTTTACACTTCATTCTCATAATTGATGAAAGTCACATGAATGATTCAAAAAAATCACAGGTTATCATTAATTATTTTAAGGAAGGTGGACAACACCTTCCTATCATTCGTGCCAGTGCAACACCAAATAATTTCAACATAAATGATCCAAAAGTGGCTTTTATTGATGTACCGGAAGATGAAGTAATTGCCGAGGGGCTCATTAAAAAAATGTTGATAATCAACGAGGGATTTCCTCTGCCTATTATGACAAACGAACCGTATGACCTGGAAGGAGAATCACAGGTTGCATATCTTTTGGACAAAGCACTTGCAAAACAAAAAATGCTTCGTGCTAAGTTTTTAGAATATGGCGAAAACATAAATCCTCTTATTCTTGTTCAAATGCCAAATACTTCTGATGCTCTTTTAGACGAAGTTCAAACCTGGTTTGAAAATCATCAGATTACTTTCGACAATGGAAAGCTTGCAATCTGGCTTAGTGAAAATGGAAAGAGCAAATTCAGTCGTCATGAAAATCTGGAAGGAATAGAAGCTAATGATGCCGAACAGGAAGCTCTGATTTTTAAGATGGCAGTTGCAACAGGATGGGATTGTCCGCGTGCACATATTCTTGTAAAACTCCGAGACCATGAAGGTGAAAAATTTGAGATTCAGACTTTTGGAAGAATCCGCCGTATGCCTAATGCACATCATTATGGTGACACTGCATTGGACAGTTGTTATCTCTATACCTGGGACAACAAGTTTACAGAAGGTGCAAGAGCTTTCTTACAACACGGAGCATGGGATGCAGCTTATATAAATCTTAAAGATGAATATAAAGATATAACAATCAAAACTCAGCAACGCCCAGATGTAATTGATGAAAACGATGCAGAAGACACGATGAAAAGTGTTGTAAATCATTTTGAACAGAAATATGGTTTACAGGCAAATAAAAAACTTGATGATAACAGGAAGCTCCTTGAAAAAGCAGGATATCTTTTTAGTGATAAAATTATTCGTGCAGCAAAATTGGGACAAACAGCTGTATTAAATGCAGTAACCTTGAATCAGTTGTATGAAACAGATTTTGCGATTCCATTAAACACACATACACATGGTCGACAATTTCATCACGAAGTTGGTATTTTGAGTACTGAAGTGAGCCTTAAATATGAAAAGATGATTACTGTTATTCGTCGCGTATTTTATAAAAATCCAAAAGCAAAGAGTTCAAAATATTCTCTGTTAAATCTTGGAACACGTGAATTATATTCCTTTGTTATTAACAATTCAGATAAACTAAAAGAAGATTTTCATGAAGCAATAACAGAATTAGGTTCAACTAACGGTATTCAAGCAACACTAACATTTGACCCTTCCGAAATTGTAGAAAAGGATTTTCATATACCGCAGGTTTGTCTCTTTACTTATGACGGAAACGACAAAGCACAAAAAGTATACAGTAAAAATGTTTATGCAGAATATCGTGAATCCGCAGAAGTTCGCTCTATGCCTGAACGTCTCTTTGAAGCTTTTTGTGAAGATAACGATTTTGTTTTATGGTTCTATAAAAATGGTGACAAAGGAACGGATTTTTATTCTGTTGCATATAAAGATGGAACTGGCAAAATGCGTCTTTTCTATCCTGATTATGTTTTAGGAACAACAGAAGGTATTTGGATTATCGAAACTAAAGGCGGTTTTTCTGCAAGCGGACAAAGCCAGAATATAGATGATTTTGCTCCAAGAAAATTTGAAGTACTAAAATCTTATCTTACAGAGCATAATTTAAAAGGTGGATTTGTTCGAACAAACAGAAAAGGCAAACTATGTATCTGTACAGAACATTTTAATGACAACATAGATGGCGATGACTGGCAGCTTTTAGAAGATGTTATGTGCTAACTAATTGTTTTTTCAAAAAAATAGCCCTTGTCAAAACAAGGGCAGGCGACAGCGGCTCATAGAGCGTTTCAACTGCAATTTCTTACAGTCCACTATCCGTTTATCAATATATCACATAGCACAAAAAAATCAATCATTAATATTTTGTATAAATCCATACATTGTACTGTTGGGGATTTTAAGGGGGCCACCCCTTAGGAGAGGGGGTGGCGGAAGACCGCGAATGCGGGCTGGAGACAGGGGGAGACTTCCCCCTCATAATACGATAAAATGGCAATATGAATACTGAATTAAAAATACGTGATGCTGAACTCGAGGATGCTGAGCGCTTGGTGGAGATTTATGCACCTTATATTACGGAGACTGCGGTTTCGTATGAATATGAAGTGCCCACGGTGGAAGAGTTTAAAGAGCGGATTAAAAATGTAAAACAGAAATATCCGTATCTTGTTTGCGAAAAGGACGGTGTGATTGTGGGCTATGTGTATGCGAGTGCTTACAGTAAACGTGAGGCTTACGACTGGACTGTTGCTACTTCGATTTATGTTGATAAGGATTGCCGCAGGATGGGAGTGGGGGCTTTTCTTTATGCTCAGCTTGAGGCGCGGTTGAAGGAAATGGGGATTGAAAATCTTCTGGCGGGTGTTGCTTATTGTGAGCGGGAAGATGAGTATCTTACAAAAGACAGTTACAGGTTCCACCTCAAGGAAGGTTATTTTGTGGCGGGGCAGCTTAAGGATGTGGGGAAAAAGTTTGGCCGTTATTATGATCTTTTGTGGATGCAGAAAAAGATTTAGTTTTGTATAATGCGAATAAAAAATTAGAAAGGAGAATAACTGTATGGATAATTTTGTAGATGAAAGAGATTTTAAAATTCTGGAAGCCGACAAGTATACTTTTTTTGTGCTTACACGGATTGTGAAAAGAAACTGCGAACTGCTTTTAAGTGATCACAGCCGCATGATTATCTGTTATTCTCAAAGTCCTTTTCCTGTCTGGATTTGGACTGCTGCGGATGCAACTCAGGAAGAAATGGAAAATGCTTATAGAATTTCTGATGAGCACGGATTTCTTGACGGAAAGCACGGCATAAACATGAAGTATGAGCTTGCTGAATATTTTATTAAACGGGCTGCCGGTGAAGGTAAAAAGCTTTCCATTCTTAAAAATATGTTTGCCTATGATTGTCCTAAGCTTGTTGATGAAACTGCTCTTAGAAAAGTGGATGGCGAACTTCATCTTTGTGTACTGGAAGACCTGGAAGATTTAACAGATTTTAAAGAAAGCTTCCACACTGAACTCCAGCTTGATATGAAGGACCGCAAAGGTTACAGGCAGGATTCAAAAGCTCTTATTGAAGAAGGTCACTGCTACCTTTGGAAAAATGCAGAAGGAAAATATGTTGCCAGCTGCGATTTAAGGATTGCCGGTAATATGGCAAGTCTTGGTCTTGTATTTACACTTAAAGATTACCGCCGCAGGCATTATGCAGAAAATATTGTTTACCGGGTTACAGAAGAAGCTGCCCTGTTGGGATACCTTCCAACGCTGTATACTGATGCAGATTATGTGGCGTCAAATGCCTGCTATTCAAAAATAGGATACATTCTCCGCGGAAAGCTCTGCACGATTGGGTGATGAATATAGCTGAAGGATAAAAACTAGGGGATTTCTCTTATGTTTTTCGTGCAAATTCAAAAGATCTGTAGTATAATTATAGCATGAAAAGATTATTATCATTAATCATTTTATTAGCAACTGTAACTACAGCTATATATGCACATTTACCTGAATATTATAAAAACGATGAAAATTTTATAAACGATTTTGTAAAAAAGACATGGACAACTTCTGATGGACTCCCGGGCGTTACAATTACAGATTTAATTCAGGATAACAAAGGTTATATCTGGATTGGAACATACGATGGTCTTGTCCGTTTTGATGGCGTGGAATTTAAAACCTTCTGTCGTTCTACCGATGAGCGATACGATTTTGCATCTGTGCGTTCGATTATCCAGGATTCAGATGGAAATTTATGGGTAGGCCACAATGATGAAGGCGTTACAAAAATTACACCTTCTGGCGAAATAAAAAAAATTACAACTGAAGACGGCATTCCAAATAACAAAGTAAACGCTCTTTGTGAAGATAAATCAAATAATATCTGGATTGGAACTTCTTCCGGTATCTGCTGTATTAATTCTGAAAATCAGATTTTTGTACCAGAGTGCGATGAAAATCTTCCTATAAATAAAATACTGGTTCAAACTATATACTGCGATAATGATGGAAATATTTGGATTACGACTGGAACTGCAAACAATTTATACGTCTGCAAAAATAATAAAGTCTCACTTTTTACAAACCTTACTAACATTGAAGATCCTAGTGTTTATGATGTACTTCAGGATAAAGACGGTGCAATCTGGTTGTGTGGTGAGCCTCATTTTGCAATAAGAATAAGGGGAGATGAACAGACTTTATTTGATATGAGTCCGCATGGTTTTTCCGGGCTTTCTATAAATTCTATAATTCAGGATTCGAGTGGTAAATACTGGCTTGGTTCAGACACCGGAATTATGATTCTTCATGGCGACAGTCACACTTATTATAATATTAAAAACGGCCTTCCCGATAACGGAATTTCAAGACTTATGCAGGACCGCGAAGGAAATATCTGGATTGGTTTGAACCGCGGAGGATTGCAAAAGCTTAGTAAGGGTAAATTCCAGACTGTAAAAATGAATATAAGCGTAAACAGTATCTGTCATGATAATTTTCGTGGAGTTACATGGCTTGGCTGCGATGACGGCTTACATTGTTATAAAGATAATCATTTTATAGAAAACGAAATTACAAAAGCTGTAAAAGGCGTTCGTGTACGTCACGTTGGAATTACAAAAGATAACGAGCTTCTTATTTCTGCATTTTCAGAAACGCCGCAGGCACTTGTTACGCCGGATTCAAAAATAAAGTTCTGGACAATGGAAGATGGAATTGTAAGTACAAAAGCTCGTGTTGCAATAAAAAGTTCTAACGGAGACATTTATGTTGGAACGCCGCAGGGACTTTCAATAATTCACAAAGACGGAAACATTTCTACGCTTACAAGAAATGACGGTTTTTCTAATCATTATATAATGTGGCTTTATGAAGATTTACAGGGACGTGTCTGGGTAGGAACAAACGGCGGTGGAGTTTATATTTTACAGGATGAAAAAATTATAAAAAGTTACACGGTAGAAAACGGACTTTCGGGCAATGTAATTTTTAAAATCCTTTATTTTGATAACGCAATCTGGATTGCAACAGGAACTGGACTTTCTCGTTATATTGAAGAAACGGATTCTTTTGTAAACTTTAATTCCTACAACGGACTTGGAACCGACAGTGTTTTCCAGATGATTTGCGATAATTCCGGTCTTGTCTGGATGACCTGTAACAAAGGTGTTTTTTCAGTTCCGTATACAGAAATGCAGGCTGTAATAAAAGGTGAGCGCAAAAAAGTTTCTGCACGTTATTATGGTGCTTCCGATGGTCTTATTACAAGTGGTGTTACTTCCACATCACTTTCTGAAAAAGATTCTGAGGGCAGAGTATGGTTTACGCTTACTGACGGTTTTGCAATTTTTGACTCTCAAAAGGGCGGAATGAACAAATTTGCACCAAAAATTGAAATTCAAGAGTATACAGTTGATAACGTAACAAAAGATTACCGTAATGAAAAAATTGTGCTTTCTCCATCTGCAAAACGTTTGAGCATTAAATATACGGGAATGAGTTTTATTTCTTCCGATAGTATGCGTTTCCGTTATAAGCTTGCCGGTTTTGATAAGGATTATTCAGAATGGACTACAGCAAGAAGCGTTTCTTATACAAACTTAAAGCCTGGAACTTATCAGTTTACTCTGATATCCCAGAATAGCGATGGAATTCAGGGCGATCCAAGTGAGCCTGTAATCATTGTAAAAAAGCCTTATTTGTGGCAACAGCCGTGGTTCTGGCTTGCTATAATTGCAATTATTGTTTTCCTTATTACATATAAAATTATTTCCATGCGCCGTTACCAGATTGTTCTTGAATCAAAAGTTGACCAGCGAACAAAGGAACTTAAAGTTGCAAACGAAAAAGTTGAATCCCTTTTGTTGAGCATTCTTCCGGCCGAAGTAGCAGCAGAACTTACAGAACATCCAGACAGAACAATTGCTAAGAAATACCCGAATGTAACTGTTTTGTTTACAGATATTGTCGGTTTTACAAAAATGAGTGGCGGAATGAGTGCAGAAGAAGTTGTTACAATGCTTAATAAAATGATTTCTCTGTTTGATGAACGTGCCAAAAAAGAAGGAATTGAAAAAATCAAGACAATTGGCGATGCTTACATGGCGGCAGTCGGACTCAGCGAAAAAGCAGACAGTGATGATGCTGTAAGAATGATTCGTTTTGCAAAGGGGCTTTTGGATGATGTTGAAAGTTATAACAAAGGTTCTCCTGTAAAGATTCAAATCAGACTTGGTATAAATACAGGAGAGCTTGTTGCAGGTGTAATTGGAAAATCTAAATTCATTTACGATATTTGGGGTGATACCGTTAACGTTGCAAGCAGAATGGAAAGTACCGGCGAAGCTATGCGAATTCACGTAAGCGAATCAACCTGGCAGCAGACAAAAAGTACCTTTGATTACAAAGATATTGCAGAAATTGAAGTAAAAGGCAAAGGCGTAATGAAGACTTACTTCCTGTAATTTGTTTACGGTCGGTCATTTTTACTGTAAGTCCGGACGATTAATAAATCTTGACAAGTTTACTTTGCATGTTTATAATCTGATGTATACCAAGTTTACTTGGCAAAAACCCACGGCGATTGGGTTCAGGAGGAAGATTATGACTTTGCAAAAAATCCGGAAGTTTACGCTTATTGTCAGCATGCTGCTTTTTCCGATTACGATTTACTATTTTTCGCCTTACCTGATTTTAATGTCGGCTATGCAGCATATTATAAATGGAAGCTTTATTGTTTTTTCGCTGATGTTTATTCTGGGCTTGTTTTTCGGACGCCTCTGGTGCGGTTTTTTCTGTCCTACCGGTGGTATGTGCGAATGCTTTGCCCAGATTTCTGATAAGGCTCCAAAGCAGGGGTGGCGTAATTACATCAAATATGGAATCTGGGTTGTGTGGATAAGCGGAATAATTGTCTGCCATGTTCTTGGAAAAGGTGATTATACGATTCAGCCATTTTTTATGACCGAGCATGGCATTTCAATTTCTGATATTTACGGCTATGTGATTTATTACGGAATTGTGATTTTGTTTTTGATTCCGGCTTTGATTCACGGGAAAAGGGCAAACTGTCACTACATCTGCTGGATGGCACCCTTTATGATTTTTGGATACAAGGTTGGAAGACTTTTGCACTTGCCGCAGTTGAAAATCAAATCGAAAAAAGAAAACTGTATTGGCTGTAAAAAATGCGAAAAGGTTTGTCCTATGAGCCTGAATGTTACTCAGCTTTTGCAGAAGGGCGAAATAAAAAGTGCTGAATGCATTTTGTGTGGCGAGTGTGTAAAGACTTGCCCGAAAGAAGTTTTAGACTATACTATTAAGTGCCGCTAATGCGGTTTTGTGAGGAAGAATTATGACAAAAGAAGAGATTCTGGAAAAAAGCCGCAGCGATAATGCTGGAAAAGATATTGAAGATCTGGAAGTGCAGAAGACTGCAGCAACAATTGCTTATTTTTCATCTTTCGGATTGTGTGTTTTAGTTTCGATTTTAAACTGGATTTTCACCAGGCAGATAAAAATAGAGTGCTGGATTGTTTTCTTTGGAATGGTCTGTGTGGCATTTTTTGTTAAGTTTGCAAGGCTTAAAAAACTTCATGAACTGTTTGTCGCACTCGGGTATCTTTTGATTTTTGCAGCTCTGCTTGTTCTTTTTATTCTGCAGTTGTCCGGTAAAATTGGTGCCGTTACAGGAGCTGCTGCATGAATGAAAATCTTGTTCTCCTGAATCGCTTAAAAGAAATCCGCACAGAGAAAAAACTTTCGCAGTCAGACCTTGCGCAGATGGTAGGAGTTTCCAGAAATACAATCAGCTCTATAGAAACCCTGCAGTTCTGTCCGACAGCAAAGCTTGCCTTAATTCTGTGTGTTGCCCTCGATAAAAAGTTTGAGGATATTTTTTATTTTGATTGATCTGAAAATTATGATTTGTTCGCGAAATTAAATAATTGCTTGACAATACTACGTATACGTAGTAAATTCACCTCGATGGAGGTGTTATGAATAAGTTTTTCCGATTCAATTTTACAAAAGAAACTGCTGTTGCATTTTACGCTGGCGCAGGAATGATTTTTCTAAGTCTGTTAATGCTTCTTTTTGGCGGGGATTCATTTTTTGATAAGGCAATGTCTTTTGTTCTCCGCGACCTGTTTATGATTTTCGGGCTTGGTGTTGTTTTTGTTTCGCTCTATGTGGGAAAGAAGGAAGAAGGACTGAAAGCAATTGGCTTTACCGGGCGAAAAACGGTTTTGAGTCTTGTGCTGGATTTTGTTTTTGCAGCCGGACTTCTTGCAATGTTTTTGAAAGATGAAAAGCCTGCGGGAATCCTTGAAGTCAAAAATCTTTATGCCGCTGCTTATATTCTTGTTGCAGGCATTTTTGAAATGACATTTATTTATGGTTACCTCCGCGCAAGCTTTGAAAATGCTTTTGGAATAATTCCTGCAATAATTCTGACCAGCGCATTTTATTCATTTCATCACGCGGGCTTTCAACCGGAGTTCCTTCATCTTTTCTTTGTGGGGCTGATGTATTGTTCGGTTTATTACATTACACAAAATCTTTTGATTATCTTTCCTTTTTTCTGGGGAGTCGGCGCTTTGTGGGATGTGATTGTTTCTTCTGAAGCTGGGGATGAAATCAAAAATCTGGAATCATTTATTATTGCGCTTGTGATTCTGGCTTTGTCTGCAATCTGGATTTTTGTTGTAAGGAGAAAACGAAATGCTGTCTAAAACTTCAATTGTAATTACTGGAATGCTTTTGCAGGGTGAGATGAATGCTTACGATATGCTCAAGATGATTGACAGTATGAACATGCAGTACTGGCATCCGATTGGCGCGACTACACTTTACGAAACCTGTCTGCGGCTTGAGAAAAAAGGTTATATTGAGGACACCGGCAAAGCGGATAACAAAGCTGTTTACAGAATTACCGAAACAGGACGGTCTGAGCTTAAGGCAACAATCTGTGCACTTTTTGAACGGGTTGATTTTGATTCGGTATGGTTTTGTCTTGCGGTGATGTATTCAGAAGTCCTTACAAAAAAAGAACTGGAACAGGAAAAAAAGAAAAGGCTTGCGCTGCTTGATGAATACGAAAAAGGAACAATAGAACACCGCGACATAATGGTTACATCAAAAGTTCCGTACATCGATATCTGTGCAATCGACAGAATGATTCAGATAGTTCAGATGGAAAAAGAAACGTTGAAGAAAATATGAAATATAAGAATGAGGAATTAAGCGAAGCTGAATTGTATAGGAAACTCGGTGAGCTTACAAAGAATAAGGACGATTGGGAGCAGAGTATTCAAGATGTTGCTGGCCTGCTTGGTTCGGGGACTCCAAAAATACAGGCAAAGGCTTTGTGGCTGTTGGGAGAGATAGGGCTGAAATATCCTTGTGAAGTTGCCTGTTGTGTTCCTTTGATTGCTGCGTTTTTGAACAGCGTTGACCCGTTGCTCAGGGAACGTGCACTAAATGCACTTGGCAGAATCGGACGTGCAGATTTTGAGTTAGTTAAAACTTACTGGAATGATTTGTTTCGATTTGCAAAAGATGAAGCACCAAATGTCAGACTGAACTTTATCTGGGCTTCCGAAAATATTGCGACAAATACACCGGGTGTTTACGGTGATTATATGAATATTTTTGCAGAGCTGCTTCACGACTCGGATGAAAAAGTGCGGATGGAATCGCCGGAGATTTTTCGGGTACTTGGAAAGCGAAAACCGGAGTTTGTGGAGCCGTACATTGAGCTGCTTGCAAAAATCTCTGAAACAGATGAAAATAGAGTTGTAAGGATTCATGCGAAAGGTGCGATTAAAGCTACAATCAGCTAACCTCATATTCCAGCCGCATTTTCAGAAAATATTTTATATCTTTGTAAAAGTCCATTGGCGGCGGAGTGATGTTTATCTGTTTCAACGCTTCCTGCACGAGCGGATTTTTATAGCAGCACACGGCGTTTGAAGAAGCATAAAACAAAACATCAAGCTGGATTTTGTAAGCTGCTTCCGGTGTGATGTTAAGCATTACGGCAATACGGCCGCTTATGGCGTTGGCCAGGTCGTAATATTTCTTTTTGAAAACTGCCAGACGGTCTACAGTGACATTTGTTTCAATTACAGGATTCAGGTAAGATACATAGCGCATATAATCCTGATTAGCGTTGAGGATTCCGGCCCATACTTCGGCAATTACTTCGGTTGAAAAATTACAGCCTTCGGGGAGGGCAGCAAGCAGGGCTCCGTAGTAGGCTTCCATTTTGTCTCCGGCAATTTCCAGGATGATTTCTTCTTTTGTCGTAACGTACTTGTAAAGATTTGCGCGTGACCAGCCAAGTTTTTCTGCAATTGTTGTGAGCGTAATTTCTGAATAAGGTGCGGCTTCAAAAAGCTCTGCGGTCGCTTCCTTGATCTGAGTCATTCGTTCTTCTTTGTGTTCGTCGCTTCTGGCGCGGATATAGTCTGACATAAGGATAGAATAACATCTGTAGTTAAAAAAGACAATAAGTGACGATGTGTAGCATCTTGTCGTGTTAATACTATTTTCAACTAGGGAATTGCCCTAAATCCTGGTAAGTAAAATATTGTCACAATTAGCTATTGTATGCATCCCTTATAAGTAATATGCGAAAAGAAGGATAAGGGACATTGATTATGTAAAAAACTTGTCAAAACGCTATGTGAAATGTATAATATAAGTATTATTGGGTTTGTATAATGACTTCACCTGTTTTTCGAGGAATGGCAAACCCAGAAAATACTTTAGATTACAAGTTTCTAAGAAAGAAACAAAAGGAAATATCATGAAAAAAATATACTTTCTTTTCAGTCTTTTTGCTCTTTTACTGTTGTCTTCATGTGAACATCCAAACACCCAGTCGGTTACACCAAAAAAAGAAAATATAGCATCTGGATGGTATTTGTACACTACAAATGCCGATTCAGATTACCCGCAGTATAATTATTTCTACATTGATGCAAGTGGTGCTATAAAAAGAGCTGGGAGTTCTGCGTATGAATACACAGGTTCGCATCTTGAGCGTATTCAAACACAACTTTCATATTCTATATGTAAGAGAAATGCAGATGGAAAGACTATTACATTTCAGAGAACAAATGCTCCATCATGGTTTATAGAAAGTGGTGATACAGGTAATGAGGAAACAATCTGCCCTTATGTTGAAGGAGAATATCTTGATGTTTTGAAGAATACTACTTTTACATGGCCTGTAAATAAGAATCTTCAATTATGGAGCGAAAAAGAAAATAATTATACTTGCTCGTGCGATAAAGATTCTGGTTATATAAATCAGAATAATATTTTTGTTGTCGGAGAATCTCTTTCTGCAGGTGATTATGTAACAATCTCAATGGAAGATACACTTGGTAATATTTATACATGTTATGTATATTTTACTACTGCAAATACATCAGCTGATGATGATTTAGATGAGAATAATTCTGATTCTGATCCATCTTGGGATATAGGGTATGAATGGTGGTGTTTCAAAGAAGCCTTTATGGGACCTTTGGATTGTTATGTCCTTTATGACAATGACGGAAATCCGTTAAGGACTGGTACAAATGAATGTGAAGACTTTAATAATCTTTACCTTTTATTAACAAAAACACAAGCTACACAAAATTTCACGGGAGTTTGCTATAAAATATCTGATTATACACAATTACCTTCATGGTGTTTTACGATAAAGAATAAATAATTTTTTGAACCTTAGAAAAATATTGGCCGATTTTTTTATGAAGCTCAAACTTTTTTTCGTATTTTTGTGATTTAGTATAATTATTTATTATATGTAAATTAGTATTACTTCTTTCTGTAAAACATGTTTGTGGTAGATATTGAACATTATAGTGTCAATCTAAACTTTTGAAATAATAGTTTTATTCATGAACTTTCTTTCCTTTTCAGATTGATTGTCTATATATTGTGTAGATCGAAGAAGTTTTACTTATTCTATACTCTACTGATAGAATAGTATCAGTTGTTAAAAAAAACAATAAGCGACGATGTGTAACTATCGTAATTTTCTATTGACATTTCAACAATTTATGATATAGTAAAGTCGTCGGATAGGAGTCATTAAACCCTATTCCATTGGTCGTTGCAGAGACCTTAAACCTGCAACATCGCCGACCTTGTGTCGGCTTATTTTTTTTCTATGGCTAAACAAAAAAAATCTTACAAAATTTATACCTCAAATCTAAAAACACAATTAAACTATTTTAATAAAAATATGACAATTTGGAAGCGAAAAAGAGAAGTGATTTAATAATACTCTTATTCTACAAAAAATGTAGAAAAATTCGTTAAAATCGAGTAAAATATCTTTAATATGTTGGCAAAACCGTTTATTAAATGGGTTGGTGGGAAAAGCCAATTACTTGATGAAATTAGAGAAAAGTATCCTCCAAAAATTGAAAAATACTGTGAACCGTTCGTTGGTGGCGGTGCTGTGTTATTTGATATTTTAAGCACAAAGCATCCAGAAACAGTTCTGATTAATGATATCAATAAAGAATTGATTAATACATATTCACAGATAAAGAATAACTGTGTTGGTATGATTTCTCAATTATCTGAAATACAAGCAATTTATAGATCACATACTCTTGAAGAGAAAAAGGCATTCTTCTACGAAAAACGCCAGCGTTATAATGAACTAAAAGTAAATGAGAATGATGAAGAAAATCTTGAAAAAGCTGTGCTTTTTATTTTCTTAAACAAAACTTGTTTTAATGGACTTTATCGTGTTAATTCAAAAGGACTTTTTAATGTGCCTTTCAATAACGCAAAGAATCCTCTTTTATGTGATGAAGAAAATCTTAGAGCTTGTTCAACACTTCTCCAGAATGTTGAGATGACAGTTGGTGATTATAAAGAATGTAAAGATTTCATCGATTCAAATACATTTGTTTATATTGATCCACCATATCGCCCTCTGACTCAGACAGCTGCCTTTACTTCTTATTCAGAAAATGGTTTTACTGATACAGAACAGATTGAGCTTGGCAATTTTATTACAGAAATATCGAATGAAGGTGCAATGGTAGTTGCAAGTAATTCAGATCCAAAGAACTCAGATATAAATGATGACTTCTTTGATAACCTTTATTCAAAGTTCGAAATTGAACGTGTTTCGGCTGCACGTATGATTAATTCAAATGCAAAAAAACGTGGCGCAATCAATGAACTTTTGATTTCAAATATTGCAAGTATATTTTAGAGGTCATTATGGCAAAACGTGATTTTGTTGATTGGCTTACTTCTTTTCGTGACAGTATAGCTACATATTCTTATTATGTTGATTTTGAAAAAGTCTTCGGTAATGTAGAGAGTATAAAAGTTGAATTGAATATTTTGAACTCTCTTATTGGTTCAAAATATATCAAAGCAGATTTTGAAGCTATTCTTACAAAGTATCCAGAAACATTAAAGTGTATCCCAATTCTTCTTGCAGTTAGAAATTATGAAATTGCAGTTTCGGATGAAAATGGAACATATCAGTTTGATTTTGCAACACAGACTCGTTCGATTTCTGACTATTCAATGTTTATGGAAAAATCTGGTTTGTTCGATTTACTCCAAAATCATCTTATTGGAAACCTCCTTGATTATGTTACTGGTGTTGAAACATGCCTTGATTAAAATGGTCTTAAAGACAGATGCGGTCATTTGATGGAAGATTTAGTTGAATCATTTATTAAGAAAGCAGGTTTTAAGAAAGGTGTAAACTATTTCAAAGAAATGTATATTCATGAAATTACTCAGAAATGGGGAATTAATTTATCTGCTATATCAAATCAAGGCAAAATGGAAAAACGCTTTGACTACGTTGTAAAAACTAATAATCAGATTTATGTAATCGAAACAAATTTCTATGGTAGTGGTGGCTCTAAGCTTAATGAAACTGCACGCAGCTATAAAACACTTGCTCAGGAAGTTGCAACAATAGATGGACTTACTTTTGTCTGGTTTACAGATGGTAGTGGTTGGCGTAGTGCACGAAACAATCTAGAAGAAACTTTTGATGTTTTGAACCATATTTACTGTATAGCAGATATGGAAAATGGGATTATGGAGGAGATATTTAAATGACAATAATTGATTTATATGAAGTAATGGCAACGTCTAAATCTGATGTTCGCCAAAAAGTTGTTAAAGCATTTTTAAAAGAATCATGTGGCTCAAAAGAAGAAACATCACGTTATGAATATAATGTTGAAAAATATAATGATTATAAAATCGTCCTAAAAAGGCCAGGAGTCTTTAAGAAAGGATTCGATTTTACTGTAAATATACGAGGTTTATATTTTAAAAAAAATAAACGTTATGAAAATCCTTCTTTTGAAGATATTATAAAAGCCTTAAAATATGCAAAGAAGAATTATTCAACTGATTATAAATATGTTGAGAAGGAAATAAACAATATTTTCAATGTTGAACAGTATGATTTTTCGAAAATACAACACATATTTTTTAAGGATTACGAGAACAAGGAACATCCGATAGCT
>JAEEGK010004774.1_pt1 | contig 33024 bp, 28 predicted proteins | sample 8958771 | NCBI WGS metagenome assembly JAEEGK01 (sample SAMN16246547, study PRJNA631951) | gut metagenome | biome: gut microbiome; feature: rumen; material: SC-attached | host: Bos | place: Iran: Karaj | collected 2018-10 | reverse complement strand
ATGCCCGCAAAGACTTTTTCCCTTGAATCTTCATCATGAAAAATGAACTCGTTAAGTCGTAAAATGAACTCGTTAATTCGTAAATGTGTTAATTCGTTAGTCAAAGACTCACACAATAACACAATAACACGATAACACATTCAAAAATTCACACATTAACACGTTAACACAATCTCAGAAGCGCCAAGGACTAACACATTAACACGATAACACGTTAACACATTCAAAATACTCAATCGGGCAGACCGAAGAGGGAGGTGTTCGGACGCACACTGCCGTCGGCGGCGACAGAAGAGCCTGTAGCCTCGGACTGGGCCGAATGAGGCACACCCTCGATGGGTTGGAACTGGACAGGGTTGTCCGTCCCCAGCATATCGGCCATGGTCATGGCCTCCACCTTCTGGGCGCCATTGACATCGTTACGCAGCAGATTGTTGATGGCCTTGATGCGCTCGGCACGGTCCATCGCCATCATGTCCAGACGCGACTGAGCGGGAGCCGAAGCAACGCCTGCGTTCATCGTCTGTGTTGCAGGGTTGCTGCCTGTGTCGGCAACACGTGTCGGTTCAGGGCTGACCACCTGAGTTGGTTTGGTGGCGGCAACACGCTCCTCGACAACGGGGGTTGTATGGTTCACCAGGCGCAGACCGTCGTCTGCCTCGTCGGTAGCAGCACGACGCACCTCATTCTTCAACTCATCCTCGCCATAGAGGGGGATAATATGCTTCTTACCGGGGGTAGCATCCTGTCCGTGGCCGTCGGGCTGTGCGGGGGAGCGCAAAGGCTGACGGGTGTCCGGCGTGGGAGTGGCCACAGTCTCGATGGTCGGGGCCACATAGATATTCTCCGGACGGATTTCGCGGTTCTGAGGTGTGGGCGTGTCGGTCGAGTCGCGGTGAATCAGCACGGGACCGTCGCCTACAGGCTTGGGAGCGGGGGCCTCGGGGGTCTCTTTCAACACATGCACCACCGGGTCGTTGCTCTCCTGCTGCTCGAAGCCTGTGGCAATAAGGGTAATCTTCACCTTGTCGCCCAGCGTATCGTCGGTACCCATACCCCAAATCACATTCGTCTCGCGGCTGCCGGTCTTCTGGGTGATATAGTCCGTCACCTCGCCCATCTCGTCCATCGTAATCTCGTGTTCGGGACCGAAGGAGAAATGCAGCAGCACATTCTTGGCGCCCTTGATATCATTGTCGTTCAGCAGCACCGAGGTGGTAGCCTCCTCCACGGCCTGTTTGGCGCGCTTCTCGCCCTCGCCCTCGCCGATACCCATCAGGGCGGTACCGCTGTTTTCCATCACCGTATACACATCACGGAAGTCGATATTCACGTATGCATTCAGCGTGATAATCTCCGCAATGCCCTTCACGGCGGTCAGCAGCACATCGTTAGCCATGGCAAAGGCATCCGTCATCACCAAGTCGCCGTAGGCACGCAACTTCTCGTTATTGATAACCAGAATAGAGTCGACATACTTGCGCAACTCCTCAACACCCTCCTGCGCCTGCTGCAGCCTGCGGAAGCCCTCGAACAGGAAAGGAGTGGTCACCACAGCAACGACGAGAATCTGAGTGGGGTCGTCGCTATCCTCGGCCTCGAGTTTGATTTCCTTTGCCATGCGGGCAATGACGGGAGCTGCACCGGTGCCGGTACCGCCGCCCATGCCTGCAGTGATGAACACCATCTTCGTATCCTTTTCGAACAGCGCCTTGATCTCCGACTCCTTCTCCTCTGCTGCCTTGCGCGCCTTGGCGGGACGACCGCCAACACCCAGTCCCTCGTGGCCAAGCACCAGCTTGTCAGGCACCGGACTGCCTTTGAGCGCCTTCATGTCAGTATTGCAGACGATAAAGTCTACACCCGAAATACCTTTGCGGAACATGTGGTTCACGGCATTGTTACCACCGCCTCCCACTCCGATAACCTTGATGTATGAAGACTGCTCCGAAAGCGAATCGAAAGTAATTAGTTGTGAATCGGGCATATTCTGTAATATTATAAATTGTTATTATTGATGTCGTTATACTAATTATCCAATATAATTTGAAAGTGTAAAATTACGAAATTATTTCCGAATTCCGGCCTCCCCTGCTTACGGTTTATCAACACTTTATGAACAACGCTTTACAAATATGTCAATCTACTGATGAGTAACCATGTTAACAATCCGTGCTTTCAATCCTACAACAATTTCGAATTCAACACAGTATACTATCCGTCAATGCCGTCCTCGGTGAAATTACGGGTAAGCCATTCGGAGATAGCAGTGGTCAAGCCACGGGCCTCAGCGCTGATGTTCTTCTTTTTGGTCTTTTCCTTTTTACTACTCTTCTTATCTACCACTTCCAGTTCTGAGACTTGTTCGGGCTCGGGCTCAGGTTCGGGTTCATGCTTGGCCTCGGCGGCCTTTTCGGCCTCCTCGCGGGCTTTACGTTCCACCTCAAGGATGCCATAGATGACCAGACCGATACCGGTGGCATACATGGGATGGCTGAGATCCTCGAACGATGCACTGGCCTGGACATCGAGATGCTCGTCGGGCATACCGATACGAGTGTCGATGCCGGTAATCAGTTCGGAGTACTCTTTGATGTGCTTGAGACGGGCTCCACCACCGGTAAGCACAACACCAGCTATCAGTTGGCGTTCGAAGCCCGACACCTGTATCTCGTACAGCACCTGCTCAAGCAGCATACGCATACGGGCATTGATGATGGTGGCGAGGGTCTTGACATAGATTTCGCGGGGGTCCTGGTTGCGGATACCAGGGATGGCAATAATGTCATCCTGATTGACATTGGAGGGGAGGCAGGAGCCGAATTTGGTCTTAAGGCTTTCGGCCTGATGCTTGAGAATCTTGCAGTTGTCGCGGATGTCGTTGGTGATGACGTTGCCTGCCAGCGGAAGCACCGTAGTATGGCGGATAATACCCTCTTGGAAGATGGCGATGTCGGTAGTGCCGCCACCAATATCCACCAATGCCACACCGGCGGCCTTGTCGCCCATGTCCAGGACTGCGTAGGCGGAGGCGATGGGTTCGAGGACCATGCCTTTGATGCGCAGGCCGGCTTCGGCCACGGCGTCGCGGATGTTGCGGACGTTGCTGGTGTTGCCGGTGACGATGTGAAAGTTGGCCACGAGGCATTTGCCTGCCACACCTACGGGGTCGATGTCGGGGTCGAGTTTGTCGTTGTCGACGATGTAGTTCTGGGGGAAGACGTGGATGATTTCTTCGCCGGGTTCGAGCATGATGCGGTATTGGTCTTCGATGAGGCGGTCGACATCCGACTTCTCGATGAGGCGGTGGTCTTCGGGTATCATGACGCTACCCTGGTTGGAGCGGCTTTTGATGTGCTGGCCGGCTATGCCGACATACACTTCCTCCACGTCGTATTTTGCCATTTCCGATGCATCGTTCACGGCACGGCGTATCGAATCGGCAGTGCTGCGGATGTTTTTCACGATGCCGCGCTCCACGCCTACCGACTCGGTCTTTCCGAATCCTACGATACGGATTTTGCCTTTCTCGGCCCGCTCGCCTATGAAGCAGGCGATTTTTGTTGTTCCAATGTCAAGTCCTACGATATAACTCATATTGTTCTGTGTTTTTATTTGTTTTCAATCATTACTTTTTTCTTGTTCGGTTCGCTCCTGCTTGGCAGGAGAAGGGGTGTGTCAAAAGCCGTCGCCGGTCTGTGCTGCCGTTTTGTTTCGGCGGGTGCAGACCACTTGGCCATGGTATTTGACACTGATCTGGCTGTAGGTCTCCCAGCCCACTTGCGGCAGCCCACGGGTGTAGAATGCCATGAGGTTGCGGAATTTCTCGTCGAGCTGTTGGGCCGACCCTATCTGCACCACGTGGTTGCCCAGCTTGGGGGTGAGGTAGAGGTCGCCTTTGGCGTCGCGGTAGATTTGGTCGAAGAGGGGAGCAAGACGCTGGTGCTGGAAGAGGTATTTGGCCAATGTCCATACCTCTTTCAGTCCTTTGCCCTTGTTGGGGATGTTGCCGCTGGCCACAATCATGTCGGCAGAGCCCACAGGGGTGACGGGGACCCGGTAGCCTTTGTCGTCGAGATAGTATTCGCCACCATGCGAGCAGATACGCACCACGGGCTTGCGCTGGACGGCATGCACCACCACAGCACCGCCTATGGAGGTGCCTGCATCGCACCTGGAGAGCCACGGCGAGGAGACGGCCACACGCGCCACCCTGCCAAGGTCGACATCGCGCAGCCGCTTGGACAGGATGTCGGGCATGCTGTCCACCACCAAGTCCACCACCTGCTGGGGAGTGACAAGGGTGTCGGCTCCGCAGTAGTCGATATCCACGCGGACACTGCGCACCGGCGACAGGCTGCGCCAGCGGTTGGCGACCACCACCAGTATCACCAGCAGCAGAAGTGCAATGAGGGGTGCTATTTTCAGTTTCTTGTTCATGCTTGTGACGGGTTATCGCTTTTGAGCACTTCTTCGAGACGGGGGACGAGGCGGTCAATGTCGCCGGCTCCCATGGTGACCACGACATCGGGGCAGAGAGCGGGAACGAGTTCGAGCACTTGGTCGGGAGTGCAGAGGTACTTGGAGAGGCTGTCTATCTTTCGCAACACCATGGAGGAGGTGATGCCAGGCAACGGCTTCTCGCGGGCAGGATAGATGGGGAGCATGATGAGTTCGTCGAGTGTGGAGAGCACCTGGGCAAACTGGTCGGCAAAATCGCGTGTGCGGGTGTAGAGATGCGGCTGGAAAATGCCCACGACGCGTTTGCCGGGATAGAGGAAGCGTATGCTGTCGAGACAGGCGGCAATCTCCTGCGGATGGTGTGCATAGTCGTCGATAAACACGAGGTCGCGCGTTTTGATGTGGTAGTCGAAACGCCGCCAGACGCCGGCATAGGTCTTGAATCCATGGCGGATCTGGTACTCATTGAGTCCAACGGTGACGGCCACAGCGGCCGCAGCCACGGCGTTCTCGACATTGTAGAGCGCGGCATTGGGGAGTTCGAGGTCGTAGAACACCCCTTTGGGGGTGCGGAGGTCGAAGAAGATATTGCCGTTGTACTGCCGCACGTTCCAGGGGTAGTAGTCGGCCTCGATGCCGTGGGATGTGTAGCTGCAGGTGGCGGCTGGTATGCCTTCTATACTGTCGCCATGATGATGCTCGTGTTCGTACTCGGATTCATGCCCGGAATGGTCGGGCTGCAGGGTGAGCCCCTGTTTGATGACGAGGGTGCCGGCAGGGTCGATCTGGGAGGCGAACTGATGGAAGGCTTCGATAAGGTGGGCATGGGTGCCGTAGGTGTCGAGGTGGTCGGGATCGGTGGCAGTGATGACGGCACACCAGGGATGCAGGTGGAGGAAGGAGCGGTCGTATTCATCGGCCTCTACCACCACATAGTCGCTCGCGTTGTCGACATGGATGTTGGAGTTGAAATTCTTGGATATGCCGCCAAGGAGTGCGCTGCATCCGAGTTCGGTCTGACTCAGCATGTGGGCGATGAGGGTGGAGGTGGAGGTTTTGCCGTGGGTGCCGGCAACGGCGATGCAGCGTTTGCCCTGCGTGAGCTGTCCGAGGAACTGGGCACGCTTCACGATGGGTACGCCTTTCTCGAGCAGGTACTGGTACTCGGCCGTGTCGGTGGGGACGGCGGGGGTGTAGACGACTTGGTCGACATGGGTGGGGATGAGCGAGGGATTGTCGTCGAAGTGTACAGGGATACCTTCCTCTTGCAGATGGGCAGTGAGGGGTGACGGGGTGCGGTCGTAGCCGGAGACGGCATGCCCTTGGAGATGGAGATAGCGTGCAATAGCGCTCATGCCGATGCCGCCGATGCCGAGGAAATAGTAGTTCATGGTGCTGTACGTTTTAATGTTTGTTTGCAATGACTTGTTCGATATGGTCGACGATATGGCTTGCCGCCTGGGGTGCGGCGAGGGCACGGATGGCCTGCCCCATGCGCTGCTGGCGGTCGGGGTCGGCGAGCAGCTGCGCCAGCATGGGCAGTCCCTCGTTGTGGCAACGGCTGTCGGGCATGATGAGTGCGGCGCCTTTGTTCACCAACGCCATGGCGTTCTTGGTCTGATGGTCCTCGGCCACGTTGGGCGAGGGGATGAGCATGACGGGCTTGCCGACGAGGCAGAGCTCGGAGATGGCGATGGCCCCGGCACGGGAGATGACCACTTGGGCAGCGGCATAGGCGAGGTCCATCCGGCTGATGAACTGGTGTACCTTGACCCATTGCTCCACACCCGCAGCAGCAACAGCCTGCTTGGCCTCCTCGTACATTGTGCGGCCGGTCTGGAAGATGATCTGAATGCGGTTGTCGGCGAAGAACTGGAGATTGTCCAGCACCATACGGTTGATGCTGCCTGCCCCCAGACTGCCCCCTACGCTGAGCACGACAGGCAGGTCGGGCTGAAGGCCGAAATGGGCGCACCCTTCATCGCGGGTCGCCGAAAGGCGTTCGATGTCGGCACGGACAGGGTTGCCCGTGAAGACAATCTTTTCGGCGGGGAAGTAACGGTCCATATCGGGATAGGCCACACAGATGCACGCCGCTTTCCGGGCGAGGGTTTTGTTGGCCAGACCCGCATAGGAGTTCTGCTCTTGCAGCAGGGTGGGGATATTCATGCGCGAGGCGACACTGAGCGTGGGCTGGCTGGCAAAGCCTCCTACACCTACCACAATATCGGGACGGAACCGGCGCAGGATGCCACGCACCATGCAGCGGCTACGGAGCACCTTGAAGGGGAGTTGGAGATTCTTGATGATATTTGAAAGGGTGAGCTGACGCTGAAGACCGGCGATGGGCAGCCCCTTGATGGTGTAGCCGGCAGCAGGCACCTTCTCCATCTCCATGCGGCCTCGAGCCCCGACAAACAGGATGTCGGCCTCGGGATGACGCTCTTTGATGGCATTTGCTATGGCCAGTGCGGGAAAGATGTGTCCGCCTGTGCCTCCTCCGCTGATGATGACTTTCATGATATCGTTGTTGTTTTGAATGGATTAAAGACTAATTTGATTGCTGAGTTTCCGCAGTATCGGAAACTGTAGTGTCGGGCTCGGAGGGTGCCGATGGGACGGCGGCTTTGCGACTTAGTTTCTTGTTGCGGAAGGCAACCGCCTGAATGACGCCCAGCCCAAGGCCTAGACAGAGGTATGCGGTACCACCATAGCTGATGAAGGGCAGCGTCTGCCCGGTGACAGGCAGCAGACCCACCGCCACACTGATGTTGATGACCGCCTGAAGGAAGATGAGTGTACCCGTACCCGCCACAATGAGACTGCCAAAGAGTCCACTGCAGGCAGTGGCGATACGGATGCAACGGAAATAGAACCATGCATAGAGGGCAAAGATGACGATGGCTGTAAGCAGTCCCGCCTCCTCGATGATGATGGCGAGGATGAAATCGTTGTGGGCCTGGGTCATCAGTCGCCCATGGATGGTGGTGCCGATGCCGTTGCCCCAAAAGCCGCCTCGGGCCACTGCCATCCGGGCCATGTTCTCTTGCGTCAGCTCGTCGGGATTGGGGTGTATCCACGACTGGAAACGGTGCGCCCATGTGGGCACACGGCCAATCTGTATCTGGTTGCCGAAGAAGTAGAGGACAAGAAAACCCACCAGCGAGATGCCCAGCAACAGGAGCAGTCCACGCCACCACAACCGGCGATTGACTCCACCGAAGAGGAGCATGATGTAGCAGGTAAGGAAGATGAGTATGCCCGTGGAGAGGTTGGCCGGTGTGACAAGCACGCAGACTATCAAGATGGGGATGAGCAAGCGACGGAAAGTGCCCGACTCTTCAAGGCTGTCGCTACGCAGGGCGATACATCGGGCGAGATAGATGATCAGCGCTATCTTTGCCAACTCGGAGGGCTCGAAACGAATTACGTGCGGGATGACCAGCCAGCGCTTGGTACCCATGATGACGACCACGATGAGGGCGGCAACAGAGAGATAGAGTAGAATGACGGAGGCTCGGGCAAAATAGGTGTACTTGATATGCGAGACGAATATGGCGATAAGGGCAGCGGCAACCACAAAGCCCAGATGCCGACAGAAGATGCGCATGGGGGTGGAATTGAGGTCGCTGATGGCGGAGAGTCCTATGGTGCTGTATACGGCCACAAGTGAGATGACCGACAGCAGTAGGAAGATGACCCATAGGGCTTTGTCGCCTGCCAATATGTTCAGTTTTCTTCGCATGTTAGGGTTTGTTTACAGCTCGTTGACTTGATGGATGAAGGTTTTTGCCTCGGTGGCTACAGCACCGCCTGCGGCGGTGGCCGGGGAGTAGATAACCTTGGCGCCTTGTACGGGGCATCGCGATGCCACCTGGACTGCAGCGGCGATGTCGGGGACATCGACGACGGCCGGTACGACCGAGGCGAAGGCCTGATGGAGCGCTGCACTCCCGTTGCCGACGCACACAAGCATGTGTACCTTGCGCAGGGCGATGGAACGCAGGGCGGTGTAGTCGGTGCCGGAGTCGTCGGCCATGGCTATCCAGACAATGGGACCCGAAGTGCGGTGCAGGGTGTAGAGTGTGGCGTTGACGCTGCGGGCTGCCGCATCGTTGATGTATTCCTTGCCGTGGATGGTGGCCACATGCTCGATGCGCGAGGTGGTCTCCTCGAAACGGAGGAAACAGTTTCGTATGGCACTGTCGCGCATCTGGCGCAGACGGGCAGTATCGATGGCGGCAAGACCGCTGTAGGTGCGTTCGCGTCCCTGGGTGGCTAATTGCTGGATGCTCATATCTTGTGTGTTTTTGATAGTGGTGTGTTGTTCGTTTTTAATCGTTTGTGTCTTTCTCTTGTTTTAGCGGAGTTTGAGTGTTACGATGCTGACGATGGCCAGCAGGATGCCGATGATAACAAAGCGTTGCACGATCTTGGGTTCGGCGATGCCCTGTTTCTGGTAGTGGTGATGGATGGGTGTCATCAGGAAGGGGCGTTTGTCGATGGGCACAGCCTGGTCGGGAGGCAGATGGTGCTTGCGCCGATAGAGCTTGCAGCCCCATGTCTGCAGGATGACCGAGAAGTCCTCAACCACATAGATGCCACAGAGGATGGGGAGTATAAGCTCCTTGCGGATAAGGAGGGCGAAGACGGCGATGATGCCGCCGAGAGCCAGCGATCCGGTGTCGCCCATGAATATCTCGGCGGGATAGGTGTTGAACCACAGGAAGCCCAATGCCGCACCCACGAAGGCGGTGATGAAGACGGTCAGCTCGCCGATGTTGGGGAGGTAGACGATGTTGAGGTAGTTGGCCATGATGATGTTGCCCGACAGCCATGCGAGGATGGCCAGTGCACCACCGATAATGGAGGCCGTGCTGGTGGCCAGGCCGTCGATACCGTCGGTCAGGTTGGCTGCATTAGACACGGCGGTGACCACGAAGATGGCCACCAGCACGTACACCACCCACACCCAATTCTGTGTCCAGTCGCCCATCCAGCTGATGAGCCATGCATAGTCGAACTCGTTACCCTTGACGAAGGGGATGGTGGTCTTGGTGGAGGCGATGTCGGGATGGAACGAGAGGAGCAGCCCCACACCCAGTCCCAGCACAATCTGACCGAAGACTTTGAACTTGCCGGGCATGCCGGCTTTGTCTTTCTTGAAGACCTTGATATAATCGTCGATGAATCCAATCAGCCCCAGCCACAAGGTGGTGACCAGCATGGTGATGACGTAGACGTTGTCCAGCTTTGCCAACAGCAGGGTGGGGATGACGATGGCCGAAAGGATGATGAGACCGCCCATGGTGGGGGTACCCTCCTTCTCTTTCTGCCCTTCGAGTCCGAGATTGCGGACGGTCTCGCCTATCGACTTGCGACGGATGAACCGGATGAAGGGCTTGCCGCAGAACAGCATGATAAGCAGCGAAAGGATGGCGGCCATGGATGCCCGGAAGGAGATGTACTGGAACACTCCTGCACCGGGGAAGTCGAAAGCCCTGTCTAACCAATCAAAGAGGTAGTATAGCATAATCTTTCCTATATTGCGTTGTTGTTTATTACTTTATATAATGTTCATGTTCTATTATAACCGGTCGTCCTCGGCCAGCAGTTTCTCCAGCTCTTCTTTGTCGTCGAAGTGATGTTTCACTCCGTTGATGTCCTGGTACTTCTCATGTCCCTTGCCCGCCACAAGGATGATGTCGCCCTCGTGGGCCATCATGACTGCTGTTTTGATGGCCTGGCGGCGGTCGGTGATACGCACGGTCTGGCTTTTTTCCTCCAACGAGAGCCCCTTCTCCATATCGTCGAGAATGCGCTCGGGGTCTTCGGTGCGTGGGTTGTCGGAGGTGAGCACCAGGCGGTCGCTCATGGTGCAGGCTATCTTGGCCATCTCGGGACGCTTGGTGGTGTCGCGGTCACCACCGCAGCCCACCACGGTGTAAAGCATCTGTCCCGTGCGGCGCATGTCGTTGATGGCGCGGAGCACATTCTCCAGCGCATCGGGGGTGTGGGCATAATCCACTATGGCAGTGATGCCACGACCGTTGACGTACTGGAAACGGCCTTCTGCGGCCTCGAGGGTGCTGAGCAGCCGCAGTGCCTCGGCTTCCTCCACGCCCAGCAGCACTGCTGTGGCATAGATGGCGGTAAGGTTGTAGGCGTTGAACCTGCCCACCAGGCGTGTCCACACCTCATGCCCGTTCAGTTCCAGCAGCAGCCCGCCAAAGGTCTCCTCCACCACCTTGCAGCGATAGTCGGCCATACGTTGAAGGCTGTAGGTCTGCACGCGTGCACGGGTGTTTTGAACCATCACACGGCCGTTACGGTCGTCGATATTGACAAGGGCAAAAGCCGAAGCAGGCAGGTTGTCGAAGAAAAGCTTCTTGGCGGCGATGTAGTTGGCCATCGTCTTGTGGAAGTCGAGATGGTCGTGAGTGAGGTTGCTGAAAATGCCACCGGCAAAGGTCAGTCCTCCTATGCGGTTCTGGACGATGCTGTGGCTGCTTACCTCCATAAAGGCATACTCGCAGCCTGCTTCAACCATGCGGCTCAGCAGGCGGTTCAGCTCCAGGGCATCGGGGGTGGTATGGGTGGCCGGCACCTCCTCGTCGTCAATCTTGTTGACGATGGTGGAGAGGAGCCCCGCATGGCATCCGTGGGTACGGAACAGGCGGTGCAGCAGTGTGACCGTGGTGGTCTTGCCGTTGGTCCCTGTGATGCCCACCAGCTTCAGCTGCCGCGACGGGTGGCCGTAAAAGTTGTCGGCCATCACGCCCAGCGCCAGGTCGCTGTTTTCTACCATCACATAAGCCACGCCTTGCTGCAAGTGTTCGGGCATGCGCTGGCACACTACTGCCACTGCCCCCTGTTTCACGGCGGTGTCGATATATTCATGGCCGTCGACATGGGTACCCACCTGCGCCACAAAGCAGCTGTCTTTTCCCACCTTGCGCGAGTCGAAACAGATGTCGCAAACCTCGGGGTTTGCCGTCACCGTATTGAGCGGTGCTATTCCTTCTATGAGCGTTAATAATTTCATGGTTTCAATTCTAATGTTACCGTTGCACCTTTACCCACTGCCGTTCTGGCCCTGGGCGACTGGCTGACCACCTTGCCCTGCCCGGCGAAACGCACCTTCAGTCCTGCAGCACGCAGCAGGGCCATGGCGTCGCGGACCGTCATTCCTTTGCAATCCGGCACCACACCCTGTGGCACGTCGTAGTCGTCGTACACTCCGCGGGCGTCGTCGTACACCGTCCAGCTGGTAAAGCGCGAGCTGTCGGCTTGAGTGAAAGGCAGTCCCAGCAGCTTGTGTGCATTCTCCAATTGTTTCCGTTTGCCCTTGGCAAGTACCGGACGCATCACACGGCCGGAGTCCTGCAGGTCGATGCTGCCCAGCTCCTCGTCGAAAGCCACTACACAGTCGGCAATCTTCTTGAACACCGGCGCAGCGGCGTGGCGTCCGGCAATGCTTGTGCGTTCCACCAGCACCAGACAGGTATAGCGGGGATTGTCGGCAGGGAAGAACCCAACAAACGACGAGTTCTTGATGCTCTTGTCGCTGATGCCCTGGGTGGTGCCCGTTTTGCCGCCGATGCCATACACGGTGTTGTATACATTGTCGCCGGTGCCGTGTTCCACCACGCCCACCAGCAGTTCGCGCATTTGCTTGGCCACCTCTTCGCTGCATATATGCTCTTTCAACACCACAGGCTTTGTGGGACGGGGGCGTCCGCCTTCAATTATCTCGCGGCAGAAAAGGGGTTTCACCATCTTGCCGTTGTTGGCGATGGCATTATAGAATGTCACCACCTGCAGCGGTGTGGCTGTGGCCGAGTAGCCATAGCTCAGATTCAGGAAGTCACGGTCCGAGTTCAGCGGCACAACCCGCGTGTTCGGCTCAATCACGTCAAGGTCGGGGTGCATCTTGCCGAAGGGGAAGATAGCCTCTATCCCTTTCTTCATATCCTCGCGCCGGTTGCGGTAATACTCCCACGCCAGCTCGCACATGCCCACATTCGACGACAAGGCCAGCACGCCGGCCAGGTTGGCTGTGTCGGTCGTGTAGCCGTGGCCGGCATTGATTTCGCCACTGGTGGCACTGTAACGTTTTTTGCCGCCGCACTGCACACGCTTCGAGGTGTCGATGGCCACCTTCTCATCGTTGAACATCGATACCAGCGCCACCGTCTTGAATGTCGAGCCGGGCTCATAGCTGTCGCTGCAAGCCACATTGCTCCACAGGTTCTCGCTCAGCCGTCCCGAGGTGTCGCGGGTCAGGCTGCTGCATGCCAGCACATATCCGGTCTTCACCTCCATCAGGATGGCGCAGCCCGACTGGCCGCCATGCTCTTTCATCGAACTCCTTAGGGCGCTCTCGGCAATGTCCTGGTAGCGGGTGTCGATAGTGGCCACAATGCTCTTGCCGTCCACACGGTGGCGCACCAGCGTCGAGTCCTCGTCGGGCACACTGCCGTCTTCCACGGGTATCCATGTGCCGCGGGTCAGTCTCCGGCAGATATACTGGCCGTCCTGACCACGCAACACACTGTCGTAATAACCCTCTAATCCGGTATAACCCTCCTTCTGGACGGTCTTATAGTGCAGTCCTATCACATTCTCGCCCATGTTGCCGTAGATATGTGCGCGCACAAAACTCTTCACATCCCCGTCGGCCGTTTTCTCCACCACGCAGCGGTTCCAGCCCGGCAGTTGGCGGATGGCCATCCACTTCGAGTATGGCACCCTCCGCTCCACATACAGGCAGCGGCTAGGCCGATTCTTGTTATACTCGCGCATGATGCGGTTGTAGTAATACTCATACGACTTGGCAGGGAATTGCTCGTGGAGGATGCGGCACACCTTCCCCACACCCTCTCTCCACACCTTCTCATCGGCTATGCAACTTTCCATCACCACGTTTCCGGCCTTGTCCTTCACCTCTTCGCCACGGCTGTCGCGTTTGGGCCAGCGACCCAGGTCCAGACAAAGGTCGCACACCGGCACCGTGGTGGCCAGCACTTTGCCGTCCGACGAGAAGATGGTGCCCCTGCGGGCCTCCTCCGTACGGAATATCTCCTCGCGGGCACGCGCCTTCTCACGCCACATGTCGCCGTTCACCACCTGCGTGTTGATGGCACACATCAGCATGCCGCCGCCTGCCAGCACCACCAGCACCAGATACAGCACCAGCATCTTGGTGAACAAAGCCTTGTTATGTTTCTTTTCTTCCAATTTCTATTTCGTTTTTTGTTGCCAGGGGGTGACCCTGTTATTGCTTTTTGCCGCTGTCGTCAATCCAGATATTTGTCCATGCCTTTGGCGTCAAGTTCATACGGCGGGCCGGCGGTGATGCCTATCCCCGTACCCTCCAGCATCTCGGCAATCTGCGATATCTTGATGGTCTCCTGATAGCGTTTCTGCAGCTCGATGCGGGCTTCGCGCAGATAGGTGATGCGGTCCTGCGTGGCCGTCCGCTCCTTGGTCAAGTCCTCCACCCGGTAACGGTTATACACCAACAGGATGGCGTAGAAGCAGAGCATCACCACCAGCGGCACCTGTCGCAGCACCGCACGGCTCTGCAGCACCTCGCCGCCCAGTATGCGCGACAGCCAGTTGGTGCGCTTGCGCTCGGCAGGCTGCTCGGCGGCATTTGCCGTGGGCTGGCTTTCCTCTATCGTGTCCTGTATCTTTTCTTCCATTGCCATAGTCGTTTCTGTTATTTTTCTTTCTTCTCCGCCACACGCAGCCGTGCGCTCCGCGAACGCGGGTTGCGCTGCAGCTCCTCGTCGCTGGCCACGATGGCCTTGCGGACTACCGGTGCCAGCGGAGCCAGCGGGTTGCCGTAGAAATCCTTCTCCACCTCGCCCTCGAAATTGCCTGCACGGAAGAAATTCTTCACCATGCGGTCCTCAAGCGAGTGATAGGACATCACCACCATGCGCCCTCCCGGGTTGAGCAGCTCCACGCCCTGGCGCAGCAACGCCTGCAGGGCATCCAGCTCGCCGTTCACCTCTATGCGCAAAGCCTGGAAGAGCATGGCCAGCCATTTGTTCTCCGCCCCGCGGGGCAGGTGGCGGCTCACGGCCTCGCGCAGGTCGAAGGTGGTCACTATCTCCCGCTCGGCACGGGCACGGCAGATGGCCCTTGCCATCTGGGTGGCGTTGGGCAGCTCGCCATACAGGCGCAGCACCCTTGCCAGGTCGGCCTCGGCGGCGCTGTTCACCAGTTGCCGTGCGGTGAGCTCCTGACGGCGGTCCATGCGCAGGTCCAGCTCACCCTCCAGCCGGGTGGAGAATCCGCGCTCCGCCACGTCGAACTGGTGCGACGACACGCCAAGGTCGGCCAGTATGCCGTCCACACTCCGCACCCCCTCCAGGCGGAGGAAGGCCTTGATATGACGGAAATTCTCGTGTATCAGCTTGAAACGGGGGTCGTCGATGGCGTTGGCCAGCGCGTCGGCATCTTGGTCGAAGGCATACAGCCGTCCCCCTTCACCCAGGCATGCCAGGATGGCACGCGAATGGCCGCCACCCCCAAAGGTGACGTCCACATAGGTCCCGTCAGGACGGATATTCAAACCCTCGATGCATTCATTCAGCATCACCGGCACATGGTACATCATTCGGCATACTTTTTTGCGACTGGGCACTGTGGCCAAGACGCTGGTCAACAATCGAAGCGAAATCCACAATCTCGCTGTTCATCTTGTCGTATGCCGAACGCTCCCAAATCTCGATGCACTTGCCTGTCGACTGCAGGACTATCTCCTTCGCGTCGCCGATTACCGACTTCCGTTCCGGAGGCACCATCAGGCGGTCGTTGCTGTCCAGCTCCACGAGATTGGCACGCGTCATCTGACGCATGATCTGGTTGTCGCGGATGCTGTATGGATTCAACTCTTTCCGGAGGGTTTCCACCTCATTCTGGAAACTGGCATACGTCCATAGCTCCAAACACTCGGCAGTGAACCCCTGACGGATCACAAAACGGCAATCGTCCGTCCCCAACTGCTTTTTTAGGGCAATCGGAAACTTGAATCGACCGTTCGAATCTATCTTACAGTATTCTGTGCCAAGTATTAACGCCATTTATATATACTATTTTTCAGAATGCTAAAATACAACTATTTTTCCAATAATTGCCATTTTTTGCCAAAAAAAGTTATTAACTGCCATTTTTTCGTTATTCGCTTATACGCAAAAGCCGGAAAAAGGTTTCACTTCGACCTCGTTTTTTTCCGTTTGTTTCCACTTTCAGCTGTTGAAAACTCTTTTCTTTCCACAGCCAATTGTTAAAAAGCAGCCCGGCAGACACTATATTTAACCCAAATCGGTCGTTGGAATATACCTATTCGAAATCTCCCACAGAGAATATATCTATATAACAACGTGATATGCTATTAAACCCACTTGGGCCGTTCAATCTCGGCTCGATGCTGCCTGCTTCACGGCTTGTTATCCGTTATCATATCGAGTAACGTTGCTATAACGATACTCCAACGATGCAGGATTGAACGGCCCCTCTCTGTAGCGAGGGGGATGCCATCCGCCACCCTACTGCCTTGCACCTTCGCTGAGAGCATAAAAATGCACTAATTCAAAAAAAAGTCGTATCTTTGCATCTTCAATACATCAATTAAATAGTAACTTAATATCTTAATAGCATGAAAAGAATCATCCTTTCCCTGACCCTGGCCCTGCTGGTTCTGGCCCCTGCCGCCAGCCGCGCCGACGAGGGCATGTGGCTCCTCTCGCTCATCGGCAAGAACTATGCCGACATGCAGAAAGCCGGTTTCAAGCTCTCGCCCGAAGACATCTACAGCATTAACCAGAACTGCATCAAGGACGCCATCGTCGGCCTCGGCAACGAGGGCCGACCCTTCTGGCACTTCTGCACTGGCGAGATTATCAGCAACAAGGGACTTATCTCCACCAACCACCACTGCGGCTACGGCAAGCTGCAGGAGCACTCCACCGTCGAGCACGACTATCTGCGCGACGGTTTCTGGGCCTACAACATGGCGCAGGAGCTCCCCAACCCCGGCCTCACTGCCTCCATCCTCGTGCGCATGGAGGATGTCACCGCCCGCGTGCTTGAATGCCTCAGCGACGACATGAGCGAGGACGACCGCGCCAAGGCCGTGCGCAACGTCAGCCAGCGCATCGCCGACGAGGCTGTCCGCGGCACCGACTACGACGCCACCGTCAAGCCCATGTTCAACGGCAACCAGTACTTCCTCTTCGTCCACATCATCTACAAGGACGTCCGCCTTGTGGGCGCTCCCCCTTCGTCGATGGGTAAGTTCGGCGGCGACACCGACAACTGGTCATGGCCCCGCCACACCTGCGACTTCTCCATGTTCCGCATCTACACCGCCCCCGACGGCAAGCCCGCACCCTACGCCAAGGAGAACATCCCCCTCAAGCCCAAGCACCACCTCCCCGTCAGCGCCCGCGAGCTGAAGGACGGCGACTTCGCCATGGTCCTCGGCTTCCCCGGCACCACCAACCACTTCCTCACTTCCTATGGCCTGAAAGAGACCATGGAGGTGACCAACAAGCTCCGCTACGAACTCCGCACCGTGAAAATCAATATCCTCCGCGAGGAGATGGACAAGGACCAGGCCATCAAGATTAAATACGCCTCCAAATATGCCGGCTGCGCCAACTACTGGAAATACAGCAACGAGCAGAACATCGCCCTCAAGAAACTCAACACCATGGCCCTGAAAAAAGAGGTGGAGAAGGAGTACTACGACTGGGCACTGGACAAGGACCCCAAATACCGTGCCGCCCTGGGCCTCATCGAGAAGAGCTATGCCGACCGCCGCGAACTGCAGGAAGCCATCACCTATCTCGACGAAGGACTGCTGGAAGGCCCCGAACTGCTCTACCAGTCCACCCTCTTCGGCCGCTCCATCAAAGCCATCTGCAATGAGGACAACCCCGACCAGCGCGACGCCTTGCTGGCCGAGCTGCGCGACGAGGCCGCCAAGTTCTATAAGGACTACGACGAGGCCGTCGAGCAGCGCGTCATGGCTGCCATGATGGAATACACCTACCGCAATATCAACATCAACTATATCCCCGACTGCCTCAAAACCGCCGACCGCAAATACCGCGGCAACATCACCGCCCTGGTGGCACACCTGTTCAGCGGTTCCATCTTTGCCAACCAGAAAAACTTCGAGGAATTCCTGAAGAACCCCACAATTAAGAAACTCGAGCGCGACGAGATCTACAAGTACGGCACCGACATCCTCGACAAATACCGCGAGGTCTACCTCTCCATCCCCAAGGAGAACCGCGACAACCTCACCCGCGGCACCCGCGACTTTGTCGACGGCATCCTGCAGATTAACGCCGGTCGCAAGCTCATGTCGCCCGATGCCAACAGCACCATCCGCCTCACCTACGGCAACGTCAAGGCCTACGAACCCCGCGACGGCGTCACCTACCACTTCTACACCACCCTCGAAGGTGTCATGCAGAAAGAAGACCCCACCAGCACTGAGTTCATCGTGCCCCAACGCCTCAAAGACCTCTATGCCGCCAAAGACTACGGCACCTATGCCAACGCCAAGGGACAACTGCCCACCTGCTTCATCACCAACAACGACATCACCGGCGGCAACAGCGGCTCGCCCGTGCTCGATGCCTACGGCAACCTCATCGGCCTGGCATTCGACGGCAATGGCGAGGCCATGAGCGGCGACATCGACTTCGAGGAGAACCTGCAACGCTGCATCTGCCTCGACAGCCGCTACATGCTCTTCGTCATCGACAAATACGCCAACGCACAGAACCTTATCGACGAGATGGACATCGTCCGCTAAACTACAGCTCAGCCATCTGCGAGGGTGTCCCGACTCTGTCACGGACACCCTCATTTTTATCCCAAATCGGGCACTGCACTGTTCCCATCCGTACTTTTTTTCATCAGCTGTCCACTTTTTGAAAAAAAGTGAGTATTTACTTGGCAGAAAAAAGATTTTTCCCAATCCATGTCCGACAACATCGACCTATACAAAGCCTACTCCACACTCATCAGCCGACACAAGGAAGTCGTCTGGGCCATCTGCTGGAAACACTGCCACGGCAACCGCGAACGCTGCCGCGATTTGGTGCAGGAAGTGTCGCTGGTGCTCTGGACCCGCATCGACCGCCTTCGCCCCGGCGCCTCCTTCTACGAAGAACGACAATGGGTATCCCTCAGCACACGCAACGTGCTTTACAACCTCCGACGCCACCCCTCCATCGACCTCGTCGCCATGCGCGACTCTCTGGCCGAATACCTTGCCGACGACGACAGCCACGCCCAAATCTCCGAAACCCTGCAGGAACTCATCAGCTTCCTCAACACCGACGACCAACGCTTCATAGCCCATTACCTCCAAGGCTACAAACGGCACGAACTCGCCGAACACTTCAACCTCAAACCCAACTCCGTCAACAAACGCTTGCAGCGCATCATCCTCCGGCTTCAAGAAATCAACAATAGAATCAACAACAATCAATAATACTGCACTACCATGGAACAACCAATACACCAACCGGCATCCACCCATCCCTCTCCAAGCCAAAGGCTGGACATTCACATGCAACAGCTCTCGGAGTCCATGTTCGATGGCTTCGACCAATGGTTCGACAACAAACTCCACCGCCGCAAAGTCACACGCCACTATCTCCTTTCGGCCCTCGTCATCTCCGCCTGCTCACTCATTCTCTCCTGCACCTTGCCTCAGCGCAAACCCCTGCCCTACCGCCTTAACGCTAATGCCGACTACCACCAAATGATTGAGTTAACCTATTCTACACTCTATAACCAATGAAAAAGCATCATATCATATCCCTCGTCATAGGCATTGCCGTCCTCCTCTCCATCCTGGCATGGAAACTGTGGCCACGGCAACTGCCACCGCAACAATGCGACTCCTTTTTCCTCCGCTACGAGAAGAACAAACACGTCTCCGTAGCCTACTTCAAAGACTTCTCCATCAACGACACCACCCTTGTCGATGTCACCACCCTCCATGCCCTCACCGACTCCGCATGGAATGCTTTGTGCGACGATTTCATTTCACCCCACTACTCCAACGAAGAGAAAGAAGCTGTCGTTCACGGCAATTCTGTGACATTTTTCATCGTTTCCCGCAAAAACCCACTTATCCGGGCAAACCCCTTAACCGACAATGACATCGACTATGTCGCATTATGTCCAAACAAATCCACCATCTGTTTCTATCATATAGAAAACATCGATCAAATCACTAACATCATATTCTTTAATACTAATCACTTAAAAAAATAACAACATGATTAAAAAGTACCTTATCCCCGCGACCCAAAACGAAAAAGAATGGAACACGCTCCTGTCCACCCTCTCCTCTCCCCAAGGCTCCTCCTCGCAGAAACTCATCCTGCAATAGCAACAATCACCAAGAGTCGCAAACACTAGATACACTTATCACTTCACACAACGTAATCCATCAAAAACCACGCCATGAACGACAAAGTACAACGCCCCGCGCAACCGCCTCCGCAGGCACGCGGTTGTGCCGGGGCCTGACAAAAGAATACAAAAAATGAATAATGTAATAAACCAAAAACTTTACATTTCAAAAAAAAAGCTATATTTGCAAGTAGGAACAGTCAATAAATATTTACATGAACACATAAAATCCATACAGTTATGAATAATAAAACATCTTCTCGCTTCATCTTTTTCGCATTTGCGATGCTTATGCTCTGCCAAGGGATAGTCATGGCGCAGAGCCCTACAGCCCAGAGGGACACCATCTATGGCCGCAACCCCACATACATGTACCAAAACGGATGGGCCGACCCATTCGATTCCATACAGCCGCCTAACGACAGGTATGGCCATGGGCCAAGTGTTCGAAATGTAAATATCGGCCTAAATTCCCACCCCACATACCCATATAACATTATTGCTCCCGAGATGGCAAGTAAATTTTATACCGACACCACAGTGAAAATCATTGGAGCGGCAACATGTATAGACTTGGAGAGATTAACTTATCCCGGGGGACCAACAACCTACGGTCTGGAAGACTGGATTGAGTATCTGAAAATATACAAGCATACACAAATCGGCACCATGCAGATGGTAGCCGAAAAAGATTTTACCGTGCTGGATACCACTAGGTGGATGTATTCCTATCCGGGACCAATGGTGGACTCAGGCAACATTTTTATTGATCATGATGAGACACGCTATTTTTACGTTTATGAAGTTTATTTTGACAAGCCCATTGTCACATCCGACTCTTTTTATGTGGCGCTGACCCAACAAAGCAGACAAATGGACTCCATTTTCGTCGGACAGGGAGAAATTGTCACCTGTTTCCATAATGAATACGGACCCTCCTTACGTTATCTGGCAATCCCGACCGACTCGGTCATACAAAATCTTAGCGATTCAGTATTCGATGCCCTGTACGGCAACGGCTATGCAGAATTGGATTTACATTACCAGTGGCATTTCTACACCCAGAGTCGCAATGGCCGGCCAGGCAGCGCTATGACATATCTAACCTTCCCATGCCTCTTCCCGATAATCGACACCACGGGGATGGGGCTCCGCCCGGTCAGCCTGCCCTGCGACGAGGTGACCGGCCTGAATGTTGCATCGACTTGGGACCGCAATGCGCTGCTGCGCTGGGATGGCGGCAGGTACAACGACAAATGGGAACTGGCCGTGGGACGCGCCGACGCCGACCCATCCACGTACCATGTCTACCCGGTGACCGTCACCAACAAGGTGCTGAGCGACCTCGACAGCAACGTCGTCTACGCCGCTCGCGTCAGGGCAGAATGCTTCCCCAACGGGCGGAACTACAGCGGATGGAGCGACACCGTGCAGTTCAACATCGGCATGAGCCAGGAGCCCATAGGCATCGCCAACCGCGTGGACCGCTTCACCTTCCTCATGCCCAACCCCGCCAAGGAACGCGTGAACGTGATGTCCTCGTTCGCCCTGCGGCACATAGACATTTACGACCTGACAGGACGCTCTGTGCTGAGCCGCGATTGCAACGGCATGTCCGAAGAGATAGACCTGACAGGACTGGGCGGAGGCACCTACCTGGTGGTAGTGACCACCAACCAAGGCTCCACAATGAAAAAACTGGTGGTGGATTAAGCAACGCAGACGGCAACCGGCAGACACAAATCAACACAAACACGCCATCCTATTCCGCACAGGGCAAGTCAGCGCAACGAGGGCATCTGCCTTGACCCGGAATACAACAACCCGCCCTATCTTTTTGAACAATAAGAAAACTACAAACAACAATGTCATGAAAAAAGTTATCACCGCACTGTTCATTACAGTGTTCGCCACGACGCTCCACTATGCGTCAGCACAAATCAACACCACCCCACACGACACCGTGGTGGGCAAGCACCCCAGATGCTACTACACCTCTTGGTACGACACCTGCCCCGACCTGTACATCGACAACCAACCGTCACAATGCCTCTGGAGTCTCAATGGAAACGACAACAATTTTGTCCTCAGCGAATACCATACCGCTCATCCCATCGCCGTGAAAGGCCTTGCCGCCATGGTTGCCCGCCCCGAGGAAATGGCCATTGCTTCCGGTGCGTGGTCTTTAACCGACCACAATCTGCCACAATACCTCATGCTGTATCAACGCACCGACACCGCCATCGTCCTGCTCAACACCCCCCTAAGATGGGACACCCTGTCTCCCACCCTGCAGGTGCTGCCCGATATAACCAACGAGGACAGACGGACCGACACCGTCGCTCACTGCCACCTCTACATGGTCTATTTCAAATCCCCCATCTATGTCGACTCCACCTTCCTGGTTGGCGGTACCAACTATGGCAGCAACGACATCTTTATCCCCGAATGGAACGGCTATTATCCGTACTACAGGAAAATATGGTACACCCAAATAAGCCTCAACGGCTATTTCATCCTTCAGGTCCAATGTTTTCCGACCACTGATTTTTATGAGCCGCCTATTAGCGACCACAATCCTACACATCCGAGTGGTCACAGTTGGGGACCCTTCTTCGCCATCGCCGACTTCTACGATGTACGCACCGCGCCCGCCGACTCGCTCATGGGCTACACCGTGGGCGACGGCTCCTACTCCGACCTCACCCATGTCGAAATCCGCGCCGTGCCCAGGCTCGGCTACCGCTTCCTCCGCTGGAACGACGGCAACACCGACAACCCTCGCAGCGTATTCCTCACACAGGACACCTCCTTCACCGCCTACTTCACCACCGCCGAACAGTTCGAGGTCATCGTCCAGGCAGGCAACCCCTATGGCTATGTCGACGGCGGCGGCACCTTCTTCGACGGCGAATCGACCACCCTCACCGCCCACGACACTGTCCCGGGTTACCGCTTCCTCCGATGGAACGACCACAACACCGACAACCCTCGCACCGTCGTCGTCACGCAGGACACCATCTTCACTGCCTTCTTCTCCCAGCAGCAGGGCATCGACTCGCCCCTATCCCCGCTTCCCGCCTTCTCCCTCTCACCCAACCCGGCCCACACCAGCGTCACCGTCACCCTTGCCGCCCCCTGCGGCTCCGGCTGCTCCCTCTCCCTCCTCGACGCCTCAGGCCACACCGTCCTGTCCCTCCCGCTCCCAGCAGGCTCCTCAAACGCCACCCTCCCGCTCCGTGACCTCCCCGCCGGCCCCTACTTCATCTCCCTCTCCTCCCCGCAAGGCTCCTCCTCGCAGAAACTCATCCTGCAATAAGTAGAGGCAACTTTTGAATGTCGGAATGTTTGATTGCTTGAGTGTTTGAGTATTTGACCGCGCCAGACACTCAAGCAATCAAGCAATTTCCACTTTTCATATCAACTGACCGATTGGGTGGTTCCCGCCAGCGGTAAGGAGGTGACGGAGATGCGACATACAATAAAAACGGTTTTTCCGCGTTTAGGTGAGGTATGAATGAGAATAAGACAAACACGCCGGAAATAACCGAGAGGGACAAAGCGTTTATGCGTGAGGCCATCCGCCTGGCGAACGAGAGCGTGGAGAGCGGCGGCGGCCCCTTTGGGGCGGTGATTGTGAAAGAGGGGGAAATTGTTGCGGGCTGTTCCAACAGTGTAACCTTGGACAACGACCCTACCGCCCATGCCGAGGTGAACGCCATCCGTGAGGCCTGTCGCAAGCTGGGCACTTTCGACCTTTCGGGCTGCAGGATATATACCTCCTGCGAGCCATGCCCTATGTGCCTCGGGGCCATTTACTGGGCAGGGATTGACCGCATTTATTACGGAAATACACGAAGAGACGCCGCAGAGGCCGACTTTGCCGACGACTTTATTTACGAGGAGCTGTCCAGCCCATTGGAGCAGCGAAAGCTACCCATCGTCTCTATGCTGAGGGATGAGGCTTTGCACAGTTTTGTGCTGTGGAAGGGGAAGGGGGACAGGGTTGCGTATTAAGTTACCGCACTGCACAATATACGGTATTATTCCTCTCCCGCCATTTGGGGGGTGATGGGCGGCAATCCTCTTAGGGTATGACAGGAACAAACAAAGAGGAGGGTGCCTTCACGGGGTACCCTCCTCTGCATTGACGACTGACCAATTAGATAAGACCCTTACCGGGTTTGAATTTGGCAGATTTCTTGGCGGCAATCTTGATTTTTTCACCAGTGCGGGGGTTGCGACCCATGCGGGCGGGACGCTCGTTGACATCGAAGGTGCCGAAACCTACGAGAGTGATTTTCTCGCCTTTAGCGAGTTGTTCTTTGATTACGTCAACGCATGCGTTGAGGGCATTGCCGGCATCGACTTTGGTCAAACCTGCTTTTTCTGCCATGGCTGCAATTAATTCGGTCTTGTTCATAGTGGTTTTTTTAACTGGGTTAATACACTTTTTTCGGTTGCAAATATAAACCTTTTTTTTTATTAGTTGGCTCTCTTGATGAAAAAAAAATGTGTTAAAAAAACAGCACTAAACTATTCCACTAGTTTCCAGTCGTTTACATTGCAGCCACGAAGAAACTCGGCTACAGGCATCCGTTTCTTGCCACCTAATTGGAGGTTCAAAATGCTGATAAAACCACCGTTTACACCGATTTTTAAGTACGTTTTCCCATCGGAGAGGAGGGCACCCTGCACAGCCTGGGGGTCGGAGGCGAAGGCCACCTGGAAGAGTTTGAAGGGATGCTCGACATCATCGGGGCCGACGAGAATCATGGTGGCTGCCGGATAGGGTGAGAGTCCGCGTACGAAATCGACAATTCGGGGGCCGGGGAGCGACCAGTCCACCACACAGTCGGGCTTGAAGATCTTGGGGGCAGCGGGGAGGTTGTCGGTATGCCGCTGGGGTTGGGGCGTGAGGGTATGGCTCTGGATTCCCTCAAGGGTTTTGACCACCAGGCGGGCACCGATGTCCGCCAGACGGTCGTGGAGGGTCTCGGCGGTGTCGTCGGGTGCTATGGGTGTCGACTCCTGCAGGAGGATGGAACCTTGGTCGATATGCTCGTTGAGCATGAAGGTGGTGACACCCGTGACGGTCTCGCCATTGATGAGAGCCCAGTTGATGGGGGCGGCACCACGATAGCGGGGCAACAGCGAGGCATGGAGGTTGAAGGTGCCGAGGGGAGGCATGGCCCATACGCTCTGCGGCAGCATACGGAACGCCACCACAACGAAGATGTCGGCCTGCCATTGGCTAAGACGCTGCTGGAAAAGGGGGTCGCGGAGTTTCTCGGGCTGGAGGAGGGGGATACCGTGTTCCAGCGCACACAGTTTGACGGGCGAGGCAGTGAGCTTGAGCCCACGGCCTGAAGGACGGTCGGGCACAGTGACCACTCCGACCACTTCATGGCCGGCTTGTATGATGGACTGGAGGGAGCGGACTGCAATGTCGGGGGTCCCCATGAAGACTATTTTCATGCTATAACGATTGGTGTTTACAAGAGTTTATGCGAGTACAAGACTAACGGAATAACGAATTACACATTATACAAGACTAACGAAATAACGAATTACACATTATAAAGGACTGCGATTGGTGTTTACAAGAGTTTATGCGATTACAAGACTAACGAAATAACGAATTAACAAGATAACACATTCAATGACTTATCTCACCCTGAGGCGCATGCCTGACTTGAACTTGGTGACATCGGGGTTGAGTTCTTTCAGCTTCTCGGCAGTAGTGTAGTTGCGGCGGGCAAGGTCGTCGAGGGTTTCGCCTTTGCGCATGGTGGCGTAGACAGGCTTGTTGGTGCGGCGCACGGTGGCAGGCTCCTCGGGGACGATGCTCTTGTCGGCCTTGTAGACAAGCGATTCGCCTTTGGAGGGTTTGCGGATGCCGAAGTAGGTTTTGTCGAGGTAGAGCTTGCGCGTGCGGAGGGTATAGTTGGAGAAGTCGAGAATCCATTCGGGGTCGAAGGGCTCGTACTGGAAACGGACTTCGAAATGGAGATGCGGACCAGTGGAGCGCCCTGTACTGCCCCCCAAGCCCAGCACCTGTCCGGCGGCCACCACTTGCATGGGCTTTACATTGATTTTGGAGAGGTGGCCATAGACGGTCTCGAGGCCGTTGTAGTGGCGGACCACCACCAGGTTGCCGTAGGCACCCATGGGGCGGGCGATGCGCACCACCCCGTTGAAGGCGCAGTGCACAGGCTCACCCATGCGCAGACGGATGTCCACCCCGCGGTGGGGTCGGTTCCATCGCCAACCATAAGGTGAGGTGATGATGTTTTTAACGGGGAAACAGAATTTCTCGTTGTTCTTGAGCAGCCGGATGGTAATCTCGTCGGGCAGGGAGTCCATGGAGAGGGTGACCAGACGGACATGGGCGCCACTGAGGTTCCGGCCATACCACAGGGGCGACGGAGGGGGGAGGGTGGCGTTGTACATGACATCAATAAGCTCGTCGCCGCTGGCAAGGGCAGTATCGATGATGTTGGGGTCCGGTTCGGGTTCATGGATTTCGAGGGCGGGACGGCCGGGTTTGTGCGAGGGGTTGTTCTTGGCCGGGGTCTTTTCCGCCCGGGCCTTGGCGCGTCCTTCGCGGATACGGGCATTGAGCAGCGAATCGTAGTAGCTTTCCTTTTGCGGCTGCTGGGCTGCCAGCGTACCCCCAAGGGCAAGCAGCATCAAAAGCATCGTGAGGCGGCGACGGAGCCTCCCCACGGGGATGCCGAGCATCTCGCGGTATTTGGCCACGGTGCGCCGGGCGATAGGAAATCCCCGCTGCGAGAGCTGCTGTGCCAATGCATCGTCGGAGAGCGGGTTGCGCTTGTCCTCGGCATCGACCAGGGCCTGCAGCTCGCTCCGCACCGTCTCGGTGGCCACCTCCTGCCCTTGGTCGTTGCGGATAGCCTGCGAGAAGCATTCCTTGAGGAGGAAGGTGCCGAATTCGGTCTGTACATATTTGCTGTTCACCACACGCGAAACGGTGGAGATGTCGTAACCTGTCTGTGCCGCTACATCTTTCTGCAGCAAGGGGTTGAGGTCGGCGCTGTCGCCGGTGATGAAAAAGCGGTGCTGTTTCTTCAAGATGACCTTCATGACACGCAACAGGCTGGTGTGGCGCTGCTGGAGGGTGTCGACCAGCAGGTCGGCGCTCTCGAAGTTGGCACGCAGAAAGTCGAGGGCCTGTTTCTCGCCGGGCGAGGGTTTCTTCAAAGCCTGCAGCTGCTGGAGCATATCGTTATAGTCCTGGCTTTTCTGCAGCTGGGGCAGGTAGCGGTCGTTAAGCGAGAGGGTCAGCTGGTCGTCGTGCCGTGTGACGATAAAATCGGGGACGATGTAGCGGGTGCGCGAGGTGTCGGCCTCGCCGGTGCCGGGCTTGGGATTGAGACGGCGTATGCGGGCGATGGCGGCCTCGAGCTGAGGCTCGGTAAGCGACAAGGCATCCATGACCCGCTGGTAGTTATGCGATGCGAAAGCGTCGAAGGCGTTGTCGACGACAGCGGTGGCGTTGCGGGTGTCGTCGTCCTGGTCCTCGGCGCGGTGCAGCTGGAGGGAGAGACACTCCTGCAAGTTGCGTGCAGCTATCCCCGGAGGATCCAACTGCTGGATGATGTGCAACATCTCCTCCACCTCATCGTGCGTCACCTCTATGCCCTGGGTGAAGGCGAGGTCGTTGGCAATGAGGTCGAGGCTTCGCCCCACATAGCCTGCATCGTCGAGGCTGCCGACAATCTCCTGCGCGATACTGTACTGCTGCGGAGTGAGGGGACGCATGGCCAGCTGGCCCATGAGATGGTCGAAGTACGAGTCTTCGGCCACAAAGACCTTCTCGTGTACATCCACATTCTTGTCGCGCTCTTGTCGTTCGCGATAGCTATAGTCATCGTCGTCGGTGTCGACACTCATCATGTCGAAGGCTGCATCCGTGCCGGTCTCGGGCAGGGGCTCCATCATGTCGTTGGCGCTGGAAGAGACTTCAAGCACCGGGTTCTTTTCAACCTCCTCTTTGAGTCGCTGTTCCAATTCAGTCACGGGCATCTGTATCAGTTGCAACAGCAGCAATTGTTGTGGGGAGAGCTTCTGTTGCATTTTCATCGTTTGATGTTGACCGCTCTTCATAGTAATCAGTGTTAGGTTCGTCAGCTTATTGTGCCCGGCACCTGCCACAGCCATGCGCCGCAACCTGTACCCGGCATTCAAAAATACTACGTTAGTATAACTACTAATCGCCCGAATTATTATCCGGACGGGCAAAAAAATTGTCTTGGAACTGGAGGAGATACACCTTGTCGGTGGCGCGTGTCACGGCGGTGTAGAGCCAGCGGAGGTACTCTTTGTCTATCATCTCATCGGTGAGGTAGCCCTGGTCCACGATGGCCGTGTGCCACTGTCCGCCCTGCGTCTTGTGGCAGGTGAGGGCGTATGAGAACTTGACCTGCAGTGCATTGTAATAGGGGTTCTGCTTCACCGCACGCAGACGGTCGGCGCGGAGAGGCATATCGGCATAGTCCTCCATCACCGCCTCAAACAGCTGCCTCGACTGGTCGGCGGTAAGCGAGGGCGACTCGCTGTGGAGCGTCTCCAGGAGCAGCTTGCAGTCGTGCAGGGGCATGTCGGGGTAGTCCACAAAGCGGAGTGTGGCATCGGCGAAATGGAAACCATACAACTCCTGGTGATTGCGGAGGCTCTGTACCTCCACGATGTCGCCGTTGGCGATAAATCCCATGCCGCTGTCCTCCTCGAGCCAATAGTAGTTGTTCTTCACCACCATCAGGTAATCGCCCGCGTTGACCTCCTCCTCGCGCAGAAGAATCCGGTTGCGGATAGCCTGGTTGAACATATTGGCGCGTTTGTTACTCCGGGTGATGATGGTGACGTGTTCCATCCCGCACTCGCGATACTCGGCATTGAGCACCTCTTCCAGCTCCTCCCCCTGCAGCCTGACCACGTCCTGACACTGCTCCAGGTCGAACAACGGCATGTCGGGCTGCCCCCCTTCAGGAAGCATGGCGATATGCTGGCGCAGCAACGTTGCATTGAGCAAGATGCCCGACAGGCGGTCCTGCCGCACCACCTCGGTCAGTTCGCTGTGATGCACCGCGAGGTGGAGGATGGAGGAGAGGTAACCTATATCGAGTGCCGGGCTTTGGCTGGTGCCCACCGGCGGCAGCTGGGCCGTGTCGCCTATCAGCATCAACCGGCAGTGGTTGCCCTCGCCCACATAGTCGACCAAGTCCTCCAGCAGACTGCGGTGCTCGGTCAGGCCTTCGTCGCTGTTCCCTATCATCGATGCCTCATCGACAACAAAAAGGGTGTAGGTGTGCTTGTTCAACGCCCTGCACATGCGCATGACCCCCGACGCGTCGGTGACCGTCTGGTAAATCTTGCGGTGGATAGTGTAGGCGGGCTGCCCCGAATAGGCCGACAGCACCTTGGCCGCCCTGCCGGTAGGGGCAAGGAGAACGGTCTTGATGCGGAGGGCCGGGGCCGAGCGCACCAAGGCACTCACCAGCGAGGTCTTGCCCGTGCCGGCATAGCCACGCAGCAGGAATGTCGAAGAAGGGTCGGCGTCATAGAGAAAGCGCACCATCTCCTCGCACGCCCGCTGCTGCATCAGCGTGGGCTGGTGGGGGAACCGCGACAGGATGTAACGGACGGCTTTCTCCATAGTACGTTTGGTTTTGATATGTAGGACCGCGAAAGGATTGCCCTCATGGCGGGCACCCCGCATGCTGCGGAAGCCCCTCGCCAGTCAGCAATCCTACCCACTCCTATAATAAAAGGGAGGTTCGCCAGTGCAGGCGAATCTCCCAGTCGTTCTTTGTTCAGTGCATCACTCGGCTTCGGCGGCAGGGGCAGCCTCGGCAGCGGCCTCGGTGGCCACGGGAGCAGCTGCGGCAGCGGGAGTCACCGACTTGGCAGCATTGACATCAACCTCGGTGGTGATGGCCGATTCGGTGCTATGACGAGGTATTGCGATAGTGGCAGCCAACGACAGCACTACCAATGCAATAGCCAGTCCCCATGTGATCTTCTCGATGGTCTCCGTCGTCTTGCGAACACCCAACACCTGGTTGGGGGCTGAGAAGTTCGCGGCCAGTCCGCCGCCCTTGGAATTCTGTACCAATACGGCAAGAGCCAATGCAATACATACAATCAGAATAAGGATTACAATAAAAGTGTACATCGTGTTTGTTTGTTATTATTATATTACTTTTTTATCCGTTTAACTTCGACTGCAACTCGGCAATTCGAACTGCAAAAGTACTACTTTTTTCGGGATTATTGACCATTAATTTTTCATACATCGCCAACGCCTGTTGCAATTTCCCCTGCTTTTCAAGTATAACAGCAAGAGTCTCAGACTCTACCGAATCCGACGGACGGATGCTGTTTTGTGCAAGTTCTTGAACGGAAACGGCGTCATAAGCGTCGGAATCCAATGTTATTCCACCGTCTTTTTCAAGAAAATTCGACAAAATGACGCTCTTCGGAGCGGTTTTGAACGAAACATCCTGGTAGGCATTGATTTCCTGCAAAATATCGAATCCCGGGGGCAGCTGACGCTCTTCCCCGGCCTGACGGGCCGGCACGGCCTCGGCCTGCGCCGTGGGCTGGACGACGGGCGGCACTGCCGCCGGACGGTCCAATGCCTCCAACTGCGCATACAGCCACTCCACATCCGGCACATATAGCGACACGTAGGGCAGCGCCTGCCGCTCCCACAACGGAGCTCCCCCGGCCTTGTCGGCCAGCAGCGAGAGCACCTGCAGCGGGGCACTGAACGGGTAGCGGTCGCGCTCGCGGTGCAGCTCGTCCCACTCTTCGGGACTGAGCCTGCCCGGGCGGTTCATCATCTGGGCGAAACTGTTTTTATCCATTGCATTAACAACTTTTTACCTCGCTAAACTGAAATGCAAAGTTACAGTTTTTTTTTCAACCATAAAAAAAACTATTAATATTTCACTACAACACAATATCTTTCAGCCACTTAAATACACACACCACAAAAAGGGGCAAAAATTTTTCTTGCCAATTGAAAAAAAGTTCGTACTTTTGCAACTCCAAAAATGAAGAAAAATGAAGAGAACATTCCAACCATCACGCAGAAAAAGAGCCAATAAGCACGGATTTCGTCAAAGAATGTCCACCGCTAATGGGAGAAAAGTTTTGGCCGCACGCCGCAGAAAAGGCAGAAAAAAACTTACCGTCTCCGACGAGCGATAAATCGGATTACCTAAATCCAGGCATACGACTCTTTGCAAAGAGAAAAAGAAGTATTGTGATTCAGTACTTCTTTTTTTTACACCCGCTCCACAGCCTGGCGCGCCACCTCCCTCCTCCCCCGCTTGTCGGGCATCCACGGCAGTGCAGTCCATCCATTCCGCAACAAACACCCCCACCCAACCCATGAAGAAGAAAAAAGAGCAACCCATACTCGAGAACATCACCATCACCGACATCGGCGCCGAAGGCAAAGCCATTGCCCGCGTCGACGGCATGGTGGTCTTCGTCCCCTACGTCGTCCCCGGCGACGTGGCCGACATCAAAATCCTCAAGAAGAAGAAAAGCTATGCCGAAGGCAAGGCCGTGGCCATCCACCAGTTCTCCGACCGGCGGGTGCAGCCCCAATGCCCCCATTTCGGCACCTGCGGCGGCTGCCGCTGGCAGACCCTCAACTACGCCGACCAGCTGGCCGCCAAGCAGCAGCAGGTGAGGGACAACTTCGAGCGGCTGGGACACCTCGACTGCGCCGGCATGCAACCCATCTGCGGCTCCGAACACATCTACGAGTATCGCAACAAGCTCGAGTTCACCTTCTCCTCAAGGGCATGGCACGATCTGCCCCCTGCACCCGACGCCCCCGCCGAGCCCGGCGCCCTCGGCTTCCACATCCCCACCCTCTTCGACAAAGTCCTCAACATCGAGCACTGCGCCCTCCAGCACGCGCTCAGCGACAGCATACGGCTGGCCGCCCGCGACTACGCCGTCGCACACCACCTCCCCTTCTACGACATCCGCAACCACACCGGCTGCCTCCGCAACCTCATCGTCCGCAACACCGCAGACGGCCAGTGGATGGTCGTCCTCGTCATAGCCGAACGCCACCCCGGCTGGGAAGGACTCATGGACCACCTGCGCGACACCTTCCCACAGATTACCTCCCTCCAATACATCATCAACGACAAATTCAACGACTCCTATACCGACCTCCCCTCCACCACCTACGCCGGGCAGGACCACATACAGGAGACCATGCAAGGCTACAACGGCGCCGACCCCCTCCTCTTCACCATCCGCCCCCAAACCTTCTACCAGACCAACTCCCCACAAGCCCAGCGGCTCTACTCCTTTGTGGCGCAATATGCCCAGCTCACCCCCGACGACACCGTCTACGACCTCTACACCGGCACCGGCACCATCGCCCTCTTCCTGGCACGCATGTGCCGCCAGGTGGTAGGCATCGAATATGTCGAAGACTCCATCGCCGCCGCACGCGAGAACGCCATCGCCAACCATATCGGCAACACCCGCTTCTTTGCCGGCGACATGGCCAAAGTGCTCACCCCCCAATTCGTCGCCGAGCAAGGCCGCCCCGACATCGTCGTCACCGACCCCCCGCGCGCCGGCATGCACGAGAAAGTGGTCGAGCAGCTCCTCGCCATGCAGCCCCGGCGCATCGTCTATGTCAGCTGCAACCCCGCCACACAAGCACGCGACATCAGCCTCCTCTCCGCCAAATACCGCCTTGGCCGCATCCAACCCGTCGACATGTTCCCCCACACCCAGCATGTCGAAAACGTCGCCGAGCTCACCCTACTCACCTGACCCCCACAACAGGCCGGTCCAGGTGTTCCAAAAAGTCCGAAGGACTGGAAGATAATAGGCGGGGGCAAAAGCCCCCGCTCTTGTGGACGATAAAACAAAGCCCCGAAGGGGCGACAGGCAGTCGGCTACTTGCTGTGTGTCACCCCTTCGGGGTTCTCTTTTTTTACTACCATTCGTACAGGGGTTTGCACCCCTGCCTGTAATCTGTCGTCCCCGCAGGGGACTTAGTTGATTGACAGGATTTTTCTCCTACGGAGATTTCGA
>JAEEGK010004773.1_pt1 | contig 33028 bp, 9 predicted proteins | sample 8958771 | NCBI WGS metagenome assembly JAEEGK01 (sample SAMN16246547, study PRJNA631951) | gut metagenome | biome: gut microbiome; feature: rumen; material: SC-attached | host: Bos | place: Iran: Karaj | collected 2018-10 | reverse complement strand
AAAAAAAATTATAAAAATAAAAAAAAAAATAAAAGTATTGAAAAAAATTCTAAAAAAGAAAAGAAAAATATTAATGATAAATCTAATGAAAAAAAAGAAGATGATGATGAACAAAATGAAAATAAATCTGAAGATAATTCAAAAATAAATACTAATAATAATGATAATAAAAATAACAAAGATGATAATAAAAATGATAATAAAACTAAAAATAATTATAAAACATATAATAATAATATAGAAATAAAAGAAGAAACCAAAAAAGATGAAAATGATAATAATAAAAAACAATCTTTTAATAGCAATGATATTAATAATAATGAAAATAATTTAATTAAAGAAAATATTGAAAATAATAATCAAACTGAAAATATAGAAAATACAAATGAAAATAATTCAAAAAATAAAGAAAATCAAAACAACGATGAATCAGAAAAAAATAATGAATCTGATGAAGAAAAAAATGATAATAAAAGTAGCGAATCAAATGATGAAGTTTATGAAATATCAGAAATTGAAACAACAGAAACTTTACCTTTTTCATTTCATTCTAATAATAAAATAATATTTGAAGAATTTAATGATGAAATTGATTATTTTAAAAATAATTCTAGAATAAAACATAATCAAATTTTATGTAATAATAAATATGGAATGATTATTATTTATGATGAAAAAAATTTATTTATTTTTGATAATTTTATGTTAAATAATATTTATAAAAAAAAAGATGAAAAATATATTATTAAAAAAATAGTTGATAATAAAAATAATAATGAATATTTTATTTTAAAGATGAAAAATAATATTTTTTCTGTTTTTTTATCAGAAAATTTAGATTTTTTTTATGTTGCTACGAAAAATAAAAAATGTTTAATTTATAAATATTCGTTTAAAAATATTTTATTAAAAAAAGAAAAAAATTTTGAATTATTTGAATATGAAATAAATGAAATTAAAAATATTTATTTAATAAAAGAAGATGAATTTTTAATATTAAATGATCAAAATGAATTAATAATTTATGAAAAAAAAGAACAAAAGAAAAAATTTAAAAATAAAATTGAATTTGTTAATATTTCAGAAAATAAAGAAAATATAATTTTTATAGATACAAAAAAAATATTATATATAAATAAAATAAATCCCGAAGAAAATATTATAAAATGTTCATTAAATAAATTCATTGATGATGAATATGTTCCAATTTATTGTGAATTATTTTTAGATTTTGCAATAATTTACTCAATGAAAGATAATAAAGATGAACCAGACGATGATAAAATCTATTTCATTAATTATTCATTAGAACAAAAAAGTATAAATTACATAGAATATTCAAATTATTATTTTCCGGATGAAGATGAAAATGACGGAATTGCAATCAAAGGTGAAAATACAAGAGGAATATTTACTTATAATTTCAGTATAAATGATACTTATTATTATTTTATTATAAACAAATATTCAAATGATATAAATAAATTATTTATTTTTGAAAGTGAAATTGATGATGATGAAAATATTGTTATAAAAGAAATTAATTTAGCTGATGATACTAATATAAATTCTTTAGGTTGTTTTGAGGAAGAAAATAAATTTAATAGTTTTATTGGTTTTAATATGATTGATTTTCAATTTAAAGGTTATGATAATGAAAAAATCGATATTGAAGGAACTGAATTTCCGCAAGCGAATTTGTTAATTAATATTGGTTTTTATGGAGGATTAAAAATTTATTTTGTTGCTGATATGAATAAAAGAGATAAATTAAAAAATATTGAAAATTTTGAAGAATTTAAATTCAAACAAGCAAAAATTGTTAGTAAAAAAAATTATTTTAGTATAAAAAATAAAAAAGAAGAAATTAAAAAAAATGAAATAATAAAAGAAGAAATAAAAAATAATTCGAAAAAATTAAATGATTTAAAAAATGAAGAAAATGAAAAAATTCTTTTAAAAAATAAAAATTTGGAGGAAATTAAAAAAAAAGAAAATGAAATAATTTTATTAGAAAAAGAAATAAAATCAATAGAAAAACAAAAAAAAGAAAATATTATAAAAAATGAAGAACTTAAAAATGAAATTAAAAATTATCAAACAAAAATTATTAATTTAAATTAACATCTTTTTAATAATAATAATATTAATAATAATTTAAATAATGAATTTAAAAATATTGACAATAATTTAAAAGAAAATAAAAGAGAAAATGATTTATTAAAAATTTCAATTGATAATAATATTTATAAACAAGATTTAATGAATAAAAAATTAAATAATGATAGAAAATTATTTTTACAAAATTTGGAATTTTTAATGAAAGTTAATTTAAATTCAAAAAAAAATATTTTTGATAATATTGAAAAAAATTTTCAAAATTTAGATAAAAAAATAATTGAATTTTCAAATAAAATTCAAAAATTTAAAGATTTAGATAAAATGATTAATAATTATGATGAAAATTATAATAAAACAATTAAAAATATTAATGATTTTGATAATAATATTTATTATTTTAAAAAAGAAATTAAAAATATAAAAAAAAAATATAATAATATTTATAATATCATTCAAAAAAATAAAAATAATGAAATGAATTCACAAGATTCTTTTGATAAAATTTTTAATTCAGAAATTATAATAAATTTTTTTGGAAAAGAAAATTGCATTTCATTATTAAATTTATTTAAAAAAGTTGTTTATTATAATCAAATTTTTGATAAATTTAAAGATTTTTATATTAATTATAATCAAATTAATGAAAAATTAATTAATAACATAAACATTGTTAAAAATAAATATAATAATATTATTTTGTTATATAATAATGTAATAAAACATAAGAAAAAAGAAAATAAAGAATTTTTAAAAAATCAAGCTAATGAAATATTTGTTAATTATATGAGTGTATTTGAAAATTATTTTAGTGATTTATATAATTTTTATGATAAATATTTAAAACAAAATAATGAAATAATTTTTTATAATAATAATAATAATTATAATAATAATAATTATAATAATCAAAGTTTTGAAACACAAATAATTAATTATAACAATGAAATAAATATAAAAAATAATAATAATAATAATTATAATAATAATAATAATTCAATTTCAAATAAATTAAATTCAAATAACATTATTCCAAAAGTTAAAAAAAATTTATATAATGTATTAAAAAATATTCCTTTTACTTATACTAATGTAGATGAAACAAATTGTGTTAATATTTCCGATTTAATTAATATTAATTCAAATGAAGAAAAAAAAATTGAAAATGAAGAAGAAAGAAAAAAAAAAGAAGATGAATTAAAAGAAAATAGAGAAAAATATATTAATGAATTAAGAGAAATTTTTTATTATTTTATTAATTTAGAAAAAGATATTAAAAATGAAAATATAAAAAAAGAAATGAAAAGAAAAGAAAAAGAAAAAATGTTTGAAAGGCAACTTTTAAATTATCAATTTCAAATTGAAGAAATTAATAATAAAATTAATGAAGAGAAAATAAATATTGAAAATGAAATTAATATTATGAAAAATAATTATGAAAATGAAAAAAAAAGATATATGAATTTATCTAAAGAAGAAAAAATTAAAGTAAAAAAAATTAAAAAAGAAAAAGAAATGAAAGAAAAAAATGAAAGAATTGAAAGAGAAAGAATTGAAAAAGAAATAAAAGAAAGAGAAATAATAGAAAGAGAAAGAAAAGAAAAAGAAAGAATAGAAAAAGAAAGAATTGAAAAAGAAAGAAAAGAAAAAGAAAGAAAAGAAAAAGAAGAAAGAGAAAGAAAAGAAAAAGAAGAAAGAGAAAGAAAAGAAAAAGAACAAAAAGAAAAAGAACAAAAAGTCCAAAAAGAAAAAGAAAAAAAAGAACAAAAAGAAAAAGTAGAAAAAGAACAAAAAGAAAAAATAGAAAATGAAGAAAAAGAAAAAGAAAATCAAGTAAAAAGAATAAAAAAACAAAAAGAAAATATAGAAAAAGAAAATGAAGAAAAAAAAGAAAAAGTAGAAAAAGAAAATGAAGAAAAAAAAGAAAAAGTAGAAAAAGAAAATGATGAAGAAAAAATAAGAAGAAAAGGAGAAAAAAAATATTCAAAACAACGTAAAAAAAGTAGTGTGAAAATGCCAAAAGTAGATAGAAATCAAAAAGAGTCAAGAAAATTAACTCTTAATTTAGATGTAGAAAAAACTTCTGAAAAAAAAAACGAAGATGAAAAAAGTGACGAAGAAATAAACACAGATTCAAAATTAAAAAAAATAGAAAATAAAAGAAAACAATTGGAAAATAGAAAAAAAAAGCAAGAAAAATTTTTAAATTACTTAGAAAAACATAGAAAAAAAAAAGAAGAAGAATTAAAAAATCTAGATGAACAAATAAAAGAACAAGAAGATAAAGAAGATAAATTAGGAAAAGGATTAAATGTATCAAGAACAGATTCATTAAATCCATCAGATAATAATTTAGATATAGAAATACAAGAACAATTATTAAAATTATATAAAAATGAATTACCAACATCAAGATCAAATAAAAGTAAAAATAAAGAGTTTAAAAGAGCTTATTCAATTGTTAGTAATTTAACAAATAAAAAAAATAAAAATGAAGCTTTATATGATTTTGATGAACAAAAACAAAATCAAACTCAAAGGAAATCATATGTAAAAAAACCAACACAAAAAAATGTAACTCCAAATTCTTTTCAAAGAATAAGTATAAATAAATTACAACTTGATAATAATAATAATGTTAATAATAATGAAGATGAAAATAATGGAAGAAAAAAATCAACAACAAGAAAAATTACAATAAGAGGAGTTAAAAAAAAGACTCAAAGAGATATGGATAATTTAAATATTGAAGAATTAGAAAATAAAAAAAAAGAAGAAGAACAAATTGAAGATGATGATATTATTATTGATTTAAATTCTACTTATTTGGGTGATGAAAATGAAGATGATATTAATGAAGAAGAAGTTGAAGCAGATAAAAGTCAATTAATGGAATATGATAAATTTTATAAAGAACATTTTTTTAAAAATGATGTTTTTAAATTTGATTTTGAAAATGTACATGATAAAGAAGAAGAATTAATTAAAAAAGATGTTGAAAGAATGGAACTTAAAAAAAAAATAAAAGAAAAAACAAAATTAAAAGAAGTAAATAATTTAAAAGGACTTGACACTGATGAATTACAAAAAGAAATAGCAGAATTAAAAAAAAAGTATGAAGATTTAAAAAAAGTAGAAACAGAAAAAATAGATTTAATAATGAATAATACTGAAAAATATTTATATAAAGCAAGATTATTAAATAATTATTTTAAAGATCAAAGAGAAATAAGTAGTAATGTTCCTCATTTTTCTTTAGAAAGTGCTGCTGATGTAGGCGCAACTGAAGTAATTGATTTTAAACCTTTAAGAAAAGAAGAACAAATAAGAAGATATTATGATAGATATTGTTGTTTAAAATGTAGAAAAAAAATAAATACTCTTTTAATTAAAACTCGTTTTTGGTGTTTATTAATTGTAGATAATCAAATATTTGATAATTTTTCTTTATTAGTTATTATTGCAAATACAATAATAATTTTAATAAGTGATCCATTAGAAAGTAATAACCTTGCAAATAAATCAGATCCTTATTTCTTATATTTTTATACATTTGAATGTATAGTAAAAATTATAACTTATGGTTTTGCTTGTACAGAAAATGCTTATTTAAAAGATTATTGGAATATATTAGATTTTTTTGTAGTTTTTGTAGGATGGATATCATTTATTTTAGAAAGAGCAATGAATGGAACTAAAATTTCAGGTTTAGCTGGATTAAGGGCTTTTCGTATTTTAAGACCATTAAAAACTGTTAAATCTGTTAAAGGATTAAAAAAATTAGTAATTGCACTTTTAGCTTCAATTTCTCATTTATCAGAAACAACTATTGTATTATTTGCATTTTTTTTTTTATTTGCTATTGCAGGTGAACAAATGTGGCAAGGTAATTTTTTGAAAAGATGTATGAGTTTAAATTATGGTTATATTGTTTCTTTAAAAGAAGAAGAAGGAATGTGTACTTTTGATTCTGATTGTAATTCATTTAATACACATGGTAATAAATTTATTTGTGTTAAACAATATAGAAATCCTAATAATGGTGTTCTTACTTTTGATAATGTTTTAATTGGATTTGTTACTGTTTTTGTTTGTGCTACTTTAGAAGGATGGAGTAATGTTTTTACTTATGTTTCAAAAACTTTTAAAGATAAAATTATGGTAAATCCTATTATTATATTTTTATATTTTCATTTTTTTGTTTTAATGGGTGGTTTTTATTTAATTAATTTATTTTTAGCTGTTACTAATTCTGAATTTGAAAAAATTGAAAGTACCAGAAAAGAATTAACTGAAAAGAAAAGTTTTTATAAATTAATAAAAGGAAAATATGATTTGAAAGAAAAAGAAAAACAAGAAAAGAAAAAAAAAGAAAGATTACTTAAATCAAAAAATGTAAAAAAAAGTGGTGAAAGTTTAAGAGAATTATATTATAAAGTAGACGATGAAGCATATCATATAATAAAAAATAGAAGAGATATTCCAACAGTTTATTCAACAATTAAAGATATGTATGTTATGTCAAATAATAATCCAGAAGAATTATATACAATTGAACAAATGATTGATGATGAAGAAACTCATTTATGTAAAGATATAAAGAGACAACAAAAAGAAATTGATAAATTAATTGATGAAGCAAAGAAAGAAAATAAAAATAAAAATAAATTAAAAAATAAAAATTATGAGAAAAAAAATTCTACTAGAAAAAGTACTGATTATGTAGGAACTTTTACAAATGAGAGTTTAAAAAATAAAGAAAGTGGAAGAAGAAATGCAGGTGAACTTGAATTACCTAAAATTCATGAAAAAATATATACAGAAGCTATTGATACTTCTATTAAAGAAACTGAGAAAAGTATGAAAGAACAAATGATTAATTTTCAAAAATTTGTTAAACAAGTTACTCAATTAGATGATAATGTTTTAAAACAAAAAATAGAAAAAAAAGAAATGGTAAGAATGATTAAAAATGAAATTATTCAATTGGAAGATTTATCTTTTGAAAAAGCAATTAGAGATGAAGAAAAAAAGAAATTATCTGAAAAAGAAAGTGTTAAAAATATAAAAAAAACAGAAGATACAAGTTTAGATACAAAAATTTTACATAAATCAAGTAATTTAATGAAAAAACAATTAAAGACTAAAACTTTTAAAAGAAGACATAATGTAAATATTGGAGAAGAATTATCATTTTTAACTGATTTATCTTTATCAAAATTAGATGAATCAAATCAAAATAATACTGAATCAATAAGTAATAATGATAATTCATTAAATCAAAAATCAGTTTCAAGTGATTCAAATAGTAAAAAAAGTTTATCTTTAATTTCAGAAAATAATTCAATTATTTTTGATAAAAAATTAACTTTAGATGAAAATGAAAAAATAAGAAATGATGTTGAATTTAGAAGACCAAATTCACTTTTAGCAGATTTAATTAAATTAAAAAATGATGTTTTAGTAAAAGAAAAATTAGTTAAAATGAGAGAACATTTTGATTTAAATAATTACTTACAAAAAGAACAAAATAAAGGATTACTTATTTCAACTCTTGATAAAAGAAAATCATTTTTGAATTTTTTAAGATTTGATGAAGAAAAAAATCATTTAGAAGAAATAAATAATAGAATGGCAGATGGATTAAATGAAGGTGATTTATCTGAAAATATGGAACTTTCATTATTTGGTCAAGAAAATATTTCTCTTAGTTCAATTTCATTAGATGAGATTAATTTATTACCAAAAAAAATTGTAGATACTGGAAAATTATATAATGAGAATGTAAATATGGATGATATAAATAAAAAAGTAGAATCAAATAAATATACTTCTATTGCAAGAGAATCAATTATGAATAAAAATAGTGGAATGGGAAATACTAATTTAACTACTAAAGAAATGCAAAAATTTTATAGAAATATAAATTCTGGTTTAAATCAAAATATTATTCTTGATCAAAAACAACCAAGAGGAAGAACTAATACAGAATTAAATAGAAGTCATGTTTTTATCAATATTGAACATCATGATGAAGAAGAAGAGGAAGAAATTAAAAAAGAAAAAGAATTAATTAAACATTTAAATGAAAGTGAAAATAGTAAAAATAGTCATAATACAAGTCAAAATTTAAATAAAAGTGTAATAAGTGGATTAGGTACAAATAATAAAAATATGACATCAGATCAAAAACAATATTTTTATAAATCACCAAGTATATCAAATAATTTACATAAATATCCAATGTTAAATAGTAATGAATTAAAAGTAAATGATGAGAATAAAAGATATACTGATCCATTAACAGTTCAACAAGATCAAGTTCCAAATAATCTACGTGGAAAAAAATATTATATGAATTATTTAAATAATATAATTGATAAAGATTTAAAAGTAAAAGATACTTTTAAAATTGATCATTGGAAAGGAGAAATTTTAGGTAAACAAATTAAATATATAGATAAGAAACAATTACCAGAATCAACAGAAGCATTTTTTGTATTTAATGATAAAAAATTAAATTTAAAAAGATATCGTTATTCATATTATAAACATTTTGATTTTATGGAACATGAATGTGCATATTTAACACATTCATTAAAAAATTTACCAGTACAAATATTAGAAATTATGCCAATGAGAATGAGAGATTTTGGAAAATATGCAGTTGGTAAAGAAATTAATATGGGAACATTATCTTCAAGAGCAACTTCAACTAATATTTCAACTAAAAGTAATATTGCTAAAACTGCAGCAAATTCAAAAAGTATGAGAAGTAAAAGTACATTAATTTTAGGTAGTGCATTTGTAAGTCATCATAAAGTACAAGATGAGATTAAATATAAAAAAGGATTTTATGAGAAAGTATATAAAAAAATAGATGAGTTTAATTATAGAACTTTATCAAATTATTTTGATAATGATGAAAGTTTATATTATAAATTAACTGATGAAAAAAGAAGAGAAGATAAAATGAAAGAAAAAGAAGAAAGTAATAAAGAAAAAGATAGTAAAATTGAAGTTAAATCTGAAGTTAAAAATATAGCAATTTTTGACTTAAAAACAAATTCTCATCGTTATATTTTATCAAGTATACCAGATATATTGTATCATGAAGATGTAGAAGATAATAGAAAAGAATGGAATAAAATGATAGAATCTTTAGAAAATTTTAATATTATAATTTGGAATGCAAATCCAGGAATTAAAAGAGGACAAAAATTAAAATATGCTTTTTATACAGTTGCAATTGATCCTTATTTTGATTATGCTATTATTTTAGTTGTTATTATAAATTCATTTTTTATGGCTTTAGATGGTAATTTATTTAGACCTGAAGTTTTTAATAAATTAAATATATCAAATTATGTTTTTAATAGTATTTTTATTGCAGAATATATTTTAAAATTTATTGGTTTAGGTCCCATTGTTTATTATTCAGATGCTTTTACATATTTAGATACATTAATTATTGCTTTTGCTATTTTAGATATGGCAAGTGGATCAAGTGGTTCAAGTGAAGAAATAGGAAAAAAACAATCAGTTTCTTCTAGTTTATCATTTTTAAGAGTTTTTAGAATTTTTAGAGTATTACGTTTAACTAAAGTTTTAAGAAAAATGAAATCTATGAGATTAATTATTGTTTCTATTAAAAAAGCTCTTGCTAATGTTGCTTATATTGTTTGTATTTTATTAATGTTTATTCTAATTTTTGTTCTTCTTGGTATGAGTTTATTAAATGGAAATAAATATTATCAAAGTTTCCTTAAAGCATTTTATGTAACTTTTCAAGTATTAACTGGTGAAAACTGGGATGGTATTTTATATGAATTATTTCCAATGAATTTTTTAACTTTCTTTTATTTTATAGCATGGATTTTCTTAGGAAATTATATTATATTTAATTTATTTACTTCAGTTTTATTACAAAGTTTTGATGATAATGAAGATGAAGATGATGAAGATGATGATTATGATGAAACAATAGAAAAAATGTATACACTTCCTGATTATTTATATCAAATAAAAAGAAAAGAAATGGAACATATAAATAAATTAAAAAAAGAAAAAACTAAATCTTTAGAAAATGATGATAATAATAATGTTGATTCAGGAAATTCAACTTCTCATTCACAATCAAAAATAGGAAAAAGTAGTATGTTTGCAATAAAATCAGGAATCAATTCATCAGATGAATTTTCAGAATCAGAATCAAATATAATGAGTCAAACTCAAGATGATTATAGTAATGAAGATGATTCTAAAGTTTATACTGGAGTTGATAAAAGTATAAGAGAATGGCAAAGAGTAAATAGAATTTTTAGAAGAAATGAATGTGAAAATTCTTTATATTTCATTGCTCAAACTAATAAATTTAGAATTTGGTGTATGCTTATTATTGGAAATAAAAAATTTGATACTTTTATTTTAGTTATGATTTTATGTTCTACTGGAAGATTAATTTTAGATACTTTTATTGATGGTTATATTTCTGTATTAATTTTTGATATGTGTGATGTATTCTTTAATATTGTATTTTTAATTGAATGTATTATGAAAATTATTGCTTTAGGTTTTGTTTTAGATGAAGGTTCTTATCTTAGAGATAATTGGAATAAAATTGATTTAATTATTGTATTATTTTCATTTTTTGATTTTCAAGGATTATTTCAAAAATATTTAACAAGTTCTCAAGGTGGAAATTCACTTCAATGGTTAAAAGTTTTAAGATTATTAAGAACCCTTCGTCCATTACGTTTCATATCTCATAATGGTCAATTAAAATTAATTATATCATCATTATTTGAATCAATACTTCCAATATGTAATGCATTATTTATAGTACTTGTAGTATTCTTTATGTTTTCAATAGTAGGAATATCATTATTTTATAGTTCATATCATAATTGTTATATTGAAGATGATAATCTAGGATTTAAAATCGCAGATAATTCATTTAGTCAAGAATTAGATGAAAATAATATAACAATAACAATGCCAAAAATTAGTGATTTTTGTGCATCAAGATACAATGGAATAATGGATACAGGACCAACATTTAAATTTCCTAATATTTTAATATCATTAGTTACTTCATATGTTTTAAGTAATACTGAAGGATGGCCTGATATAATGAATTCATATAGAGTTTATAATGAATATAATGGTCTTTTCTTTGTTGCTTATTTACTTGTTGTATCTTATTTTTTCCTTAATTTATTTACTGGAATTATGTTTAAATATTTTAATGATGCTTGGTCAAAAGAACAAAAAGTTGCTGAAGGTGATAAAAAAGCAGAAAAATATTATGATTTTCTTCAACAAATTGAAACTTCAAAACCTGATTATGTTAAATTTATTAAACCTGAACCAGGAACATTTCAATTTTATTTAAGAACTGCTGCTGATAGTGCAATATTAGATAATGGTATTATGATTATTATTTTTCTTAATATGATTGTTATGGCTATGAATTATGAAGGTTGTGATGAAGGTTATGAACAATTTTTAACTACTTTAAATATTATTTTTACTAGTATTTTTATTGGAGAATGTGTTTTGAAAATTGCAGGTTATGGAATTTCAGGTTATTTTTATTTTGGATGGAATAAATTTGATTTCTTTGTTGTTATTGCTTCAATTGTTGATTTAATTATTGCTAATATTGATGGTATTGATGCTTCATTTTTAAAAAGTTTTCAAATTATAAGAGTATTAAGAGTATTAAGAGTTACAAGAGTACTTCGTTTAGTAAAATCATTAAAAGGTTTAGAAAAATTAATTCAAACTTTATCATGGTCAATTTCAGCTTTAATGAATGTTTTTATTTTAATGTTTTTAATTTTTTGTATTTTTGCTATTTTAGGTTGTTATTTATATGATGGATTAACAACAAAAAAATATGGAGAGAAAATGGTTTATATGAATGAATTTTATAATTTAAATAATTTTTATAATGCATTTTTATTAGTTTTTAGATCAGCAACAGGTGAAAATTGGCATATGGTTATGCAAGAACTTGCTTTTATTGATGAAGATAAATATCACGAACCTGTTTCTTATGTTTATATGTTATTTATGAATTTCTTATCTGCTGTTATTATGTTAAATTTATTCCTTATGGTTACTTTACAACAATATGATGAATTTACACAAAAAAGTTATAATCCAATTGAAAAATTTGAAATTTTCTCAGAAGAATTTAAAGAAGCTTGGAATAAATATTCAGAACCAAAAGATAAAGGTTTTCGTATTAAAAAAATATTAATAACTAACTTTTTCATGGATTTTAATTGGAAAAAATTAAATTTCCCTGAATCAAATAAATTAGAATATGTAAAAAAATATGTTTTAGATTTAAAATTAAGAACTGATCCTGAATCATATGTATATTATCATGATGTAATATATCGTATAATAGTAAGACAAATGGGACAAAATATTGAAAGAGATAATCCTGATAATATAGTTGTATTAAAAACAGAAAAAAAAGTTGGTGAATATGTAAGAATAATGATAGCAGATTATATTAAATCACATAATATAGCAAAAAATACAGAAAAAAATCCATTTAAAACATTTAATCCACTTACATCACATTTATACTTTAAAATATCATATATTTATCTTAAAACTTTCATTAGTTATTATAAGGAAAATAGTGAAATTATAAAACAAAAAGAAGAAGAGGCTACTTCTTCAAGGAATAATAGATTTGTGTTTAATGAAAAAAGTGATAGTTCTAGTACTAGTAATGACTTTTTAAATATTAATTCTGAAATGAATGAAAAAGAAAGTAAAAAAACTCCTTCTAGTCTTATACTTGGAATGTAAAAACTAATTATCTAATGGTATGTGAATTAAATTAAATAATATATATATTAAAATTTTAGTTGCTATTTTTTAATTTTAATCTACTCTTTTCTTTATTAGAAATAATACTTAATCCTAATAATATCATCTTTTTATTTTTTATGAAATATATATTTAATTTTTTTAATTTTATTTAATTAATTTTAAATAAAAAGAAAATAATTTCAAAGAAAAAAACATTTTTATTTTATTATTTGAATAATATGAATTAATAAATCAAAATATATTCTTTAATCATAATATAACAATTAAAAAATAAAAAAATAACATTCTTAATCAATTTAAAATCAATGATATAAACAAATTTCGTGAATAATTAATAAAATAATTTAAAAAATAAAATTTATTAAAATTATTGAAAAAAATATGAACTGTTTTTCATTTATACAAAAATATTTTATTAAATTTCATTTTTTTGTCTCATGACTTATTATCCAGTTAATATATTCATTAATGAAATATTCAAAATGAAAAATTAAATGAACTTGAAAATATTAATATAATTAAAAAAATTAAATAATAACAAAATTATCCAATCAAATATGTTTTATAATAATTTGATAATATTTTGTTTAGTATTTTTTCAAATTTTTATTTTAAATATAAAAGCAATTGCTATACATGATTCCTCATCATATTTCTATAGGAAAAAACATAAAAAAATATATGACGGAAGCAATAAAGATTTTCCAAATAAAAATATTGACTTTTATATACCTGAACATAATTCAAATCAAGATAAATCTAATTTTTATAAAATAAATGAATTAAATGATACTAATTTCAATTTTTCTAGAATAATTAATAGGAAAGATATATATGTATTACCATATGATTTAATAAGAATTTATGAAAAAGCATACACAAAAGATAAAATAGATTATTTAATTACTAAAACTCAAAGAAATCAAATGAATCCTAGTTATAAAATAAATGAAAAAGAAGGAGAATATCCAATTGATTATATTTTTTATTCTAAAAAAGATTATATTGCCTATGATAATTTTTATACTTGGCCAAAATTAGTTAATAGAGAAAGTAATATAATTGATTATTCAAATTCTCCAATTCAATATGTTATATCAACTTCATCTGAAATAATTTCAATTGAATCAGAAGTAAATAAACATCATTCTATAACTTTTAAAATTACAAATCCTGGAAATAATAATTTAATTATTAAAGAAGTTAAAACTGATATGTATCAAATAAAATTATATCCTTATATTGGAAATAAACATCATAATTATAATTATTATAATAATAATTTACCTCCTATAAGTTCATATTTACCTTTTTCAATTTATCCAAGTTATTATTTTATTGTACAATTATCAATTTTACCTGATTTAAAAGAAACAATTAAAGGAACATTATATATTGAATTTAATAATAAACAAGTTTATCTTCTTCCAATTTTTTTAACTGGAATTGAAAATAAATATAAAACAACTTCATTATATTATTCTAGTTGGGAACTTGGAAAATTATTTTCACTTCCTATTAAAATACATAATCCATATGATGAAGTAATATCTATTAAAAAAATTAATTATAATTTTAAATTAATTGAAATACATTTTCCAAATGGTGAATTAATTGAAAATAATTTTACTAATAATGATAATTCTTTATTGGATATTCAACCTCATTCTACTAAAAATGTTATTTATATTAGATTTTTATCAAATAAAAAATTATATGAATATGGTATATTATCTTTAATAATTGAAAAAGATACTTTATTAATTCCTATATTAATTAATGCAGAAAGTAATACTTTAAAAATAAATCCTTCTTTTATTAATTTTGGTATTTGTGATATAACAAATAATCATCCTTTAAATATTAAGAAATTAGTTCCTATTTATATTAAAAATGTGGAAAAAAAACCTTTAAAAATATTTAAAGTTTATTTAAATTATGATGAAAAATTTCTCCAATTTCATTATCATGTAAATAAAAAATTTATTATTATAGAACCTCTTAGAAACATATTATTTGGTCATTTAATTTTTAATCCTCAATTAGATGATTTTATAAAAAATTTAAATGATATTGAAAAATATGAATATTTAAATAAAATTAAATTTGGTTCAATATATATTGAAACTAATTCAACAAATGAAAATATGATTCAATTACATTATTCATATTATTTAGATTCAAATACAATTCAACAATGTGATTATAATAAATTTAATTTTGTAACTGAAGAAAGAAAAGTTCATCATTTTAATATTGAAGTTAAATTAAATCCACCTTTTGGATTAGAATCAAATAGATTTGTTCAACATAATAATTATATAAAATTACAATTAGATAATTTAGTTTCAACAAAAATTAAAAATCCAATGTTTATAAATGAATCATATTATACAAATATTTCTATAACAAGTGAAGAATTAGCAATTTTTAAATATGAAAGATATTATTATTATCCTTTATTTTTAAATTTTAGGTTATATTCTATAGTTCCATTTAAAATAGATAATAATAATATTGATTTAATCTTTTGTGACAATTTCAATTCTTTAAGATTAGATGATTGCTTATTCAAAAATAAAAAAATGAGAGAATTTAAAAATATATTTTTTAAATATATTGATATAGTTATTGATGTTGGAATATTATCATATACTGAACTAAAAAAACATTATTTTTATATTGTTAATGAAAATACAGAAACATTTAAAATAAAATCAATAGAAACAAATAATAACTTTGTAACAATGAATTATGAAGGCTATGATATTATATCATATTCAAAAATAAAAATCCAAAATAAGCAAATAAAAAAATTAAACCTTCCATTATTAATGTTTAATGAAAATAAAGTAACATTCCAAGATAATGAATTAATAGAAATGTTCCCATATTCTGCAATTAAATTCTCATATGAAATTTTTCCTGAAAAAGAAGGATTATTCACTGCAGAAATAATATATACATTTTCAAATAATAAAACAGTAAAAATAATATTAAAAGGATATTGTTATAAAGGTAAATTACATATTGGACCAAGTATAGTTCGTTTCGATCCTGCATTTCCTGGTTTAATTCCTTATAAAATAATAAGTAGTAAATCAACATTTTCTAGAAATTTAACAATTTTAGATTATGAAAGTACTAATAATAGAATTATACCAAAATTAATTACTAAAAGAATTTCTCCTGATAATAGAACTTTATTAATGAAAATTATTTTTGATCCTTTAAAAAGTGATTTAGATGAAGATTTTATGATTGATATTAATCCATATCAAAATTATATTACTTATAAAGAATTATTTTTATGGAAAGAAAAAAATAAATTATGGGAAAGATGTGAATTATTAGGAAAAACTGAAATAAATGCTAACATTACTATTTCTACTGAAATTAATGATGAAAAAATTAGAGTTAAAGCATTTTTAACAAAACCTTCTTTAATTAAAAATAATGAATTTATTAAAAATAATGAAATTGATTTAAATTTAATTCAAATTGGTCAAACTGAAAATATATTTTTTGATATTTATAATCCTAGTGATGTAGTTATGGGATTTAAAATTATGTTAGCTAGTGAAGAATTTAGTGATGTAAATAATAATTCTATGTTTGATATTAATGATGAATATAGATTTAATACTAATAAAAAAATTTTAATTATGAAATGTTATTTTCAAAATAAAGGAAATATGAGTTTTAATTATAATCCAAATAATAATATTATTATTGAAGATTATATTGATATTAATGAATTAAAAAATGGAAAATATGATAAAATGAAATTAATTAGAAAATTAATTGATTTTGGAAATGATGATGTTAAAAAAAAAATATCAGAAACTTCTAAAATTATATGTAAATATAAAACAAAATTCATATATGAAATTTTATTAAGATCTACAATAGGAAATAAATTTTATATGTCAAAATTATTTTCAAAAAACTTTACAAATAATATTCCAATAATAGTAGAAATGACAGATAAAAAAATGAATATTGAGAATAAAAATATATTTTCTTCAAAAAAAAACATTTTTAAATACTTATTCAATAAAATAAATTCAATATTCATAAAATCAAAAATAAAACAAATAAAACATCAAAAAATAACAAACCAATCATTTTTTTTAGATGAATCAGTATCACATAGATTATTTACATTATTTCCAGGAAAAAAATATAGAATAGGCCCAATAAAATATCATCCATTTGATTGTTCAAAATCATCAGTAACATTATTTATAAAAAATAATTTAACAATATTATATCCAATAAAAATAAAAGGACAAGGTGGAAATGGAAATGCAAATTTTATAAATTTTAAGAAAAATTCTAGAAATAAAAAAATGAAATTAATAAATAATTCTAAATTAATTATTGATATTGATAAAGATGTTTTTGAAAATGAAATGATTAATAAAGATAATATTACTAGAACTATTACTTTAAGTAATAATGGGACTTTACCTTTAATTATTAAAAATATTAGTATTGAAAATTCTGGATGTGAAGGTTATGGAATTAAAATTTTACAATGTGATGAATTTGATTTAATTCCAAATGAAAATATTGATATTGATATTATGATTATTCCTGATTTTATTTTTTATAATAGTGAAAAAGAAATTTTTTTCTATTCTGAATATCAGAAAATTTCACTTAAAATTATTGTTAATATTCAAAAAGATATTTTATCTATAAAAAATCAATTATTTTTAATTTTTCCTTATAAAATTAATTTTACTATTTTATCTCTTTCTATTCTTGTAATTATTATTAGAGTTATTATTATTGTTTTACAAAAAGAAATTCAACATGATGAAAATAAAAAAGAATTTGGGAAAGTTCAAGTTATTGATTTTAATACAAATGAATATTTTATTTATGAAAATTTATTTATTAAATGTTATAAAAAAGAAATTAAAGGACTTAATGAAGATTTAATATTTAAACAAATTGATAAATTAAATGATGAAAATATATCAAACTTAAAAAGAAATAAAAGAAAAAGATCAAATGGAAAAAATAAAAAAGAAAGAGAAAGTGATGTAGAAAGTAAAAAAGTAAAAAGTAGAAAAGAATCAATAAATAGTAATGAAAATGAAGAAAATAAAAGAAAAATAAGTAATTTATCAGAAAGTTCATCAATAAAAGAAACGAAAAATAAAAACGAATTATTACCACAAATTCCAAATCAATCAAAATCAAAAAAACAAAAGAATAAAAAAGGAAAAACACTAATAGGAATGGAAAAAGATAAAGATTCAAATAATGAAGATAAGACAACAACAAATGATTATACATCAGGATATATTTCAGCAAATAATCAAAATAATAATAATAATAATAATTATAGATATAATGAATTAAAATATCCATTATATAATACAAATAATTATTATCATATTAGAAGTAATAGTAAATATAATAGTAGAATTAATAAAAGACATATTAGTTCTAAAAGTGAAAATTCAATTCCATTTCCAAGATATTATAAATCACATATTAGACATAATCAAAATAATAAATTTAATATTCAAATACCAAATATTATTAATGGAAAAAAAATTAATAATTTACATGATTTATTCTCTTCAGATAATACACAAAGAATTAATAATGAAAATTATTATAATATGAATTTAAATAATAAAACTGATAATTTAAATAATAATGAGAATATTATTAATAAATCACCAGAAAAAAATTATGAAAATAAATCAAATACTTCTACACCAGAAAGAATTGTTAATGAAATTATTAGTGGTAAATTAACAACAAATGCTGAACAACAACAACAAAAAGAAATTATTAATTTTGAAAACGAATCTGGTAAAAATTTCGAAATGGAATTTCAAATGAATGAAAATGAAATAAATCCAATATTTTTAAGTGAAAAAAGAAGAGAAAGAGAAAGTATGGATATAACTAAAGATATTAAAAAAAATATAAGTGAAAAATTAGAATTTGATGATTTATCAAATAAAAATGAAAAAAAATTAAATTATGATTCAAGTAATGAAGATTTTAATTTTAATATAAATAAAATAATAAGTGAATCAAATACAAATGTAAATATTGAATTTTCTGGAAATGAATTAACTGATGAAGAATTAAAAGATCCAAATACTCAAATGTATTTTAAAAGATTTTTAAATAGTACTTTTGAACATAAAGTTTTTTATTCAGATCCATTTAGTCATACTGCAAATAAAGGAAAATTAGGTAAATTATTAGAAGAAAAAGAAAAAAATGAATCTAATAAAATTATTGAAAAAGAAGATGAAGAATGGAGTGATGAAGACGATGATGATAATGATAAATTTAAATTTAAATTAAATGAAATGGATTTAGATTTTAATTTGAATTTTAAATAAATTGTTATAAGTAAATATTAAATAAGAATTATAAAAGAATATATTATTTCATTTACATTATTATATAATAAATATTAAAAGAATATTCAATAAAAATTATTTTTAATTATTTAAAAATTGGTTTTTAATCCAATTTTCAAATCTATATATAAATTGTTTATCTATTCCATATTTAATATTTATATATTCTAAATCATCATTAATTATATTAAAATAAATTCGAATTATATCAAAGCAAATTTTTTCATTTGAATAATTTTTTATTTTTGATAGTTCGATTAATTTCATTAATTCAAAATATTGAATTTTACAATTTTTAAAAATTTTAATATAATTTTCAGCGTCTGGATTTTTTTCAATATTTAATAAATCATAAAGTAAATTCAAACAAGAAACACTTCCTAAATAATTTTTATAATAATTTCCAATATGAAAAAATAATCCTCTAACATAAGAAGGATTCATTGATTCATAATTATCAATAATAAATGAAGAATCAGAATTTAAAGTTGAATTTTGAGTTTCTTGATTAGAATAATTAATAATAGTATCATCATTTGAATTATTTTTTATATTTGCTCCAATAAATAATTCTTTTATTTCTTCTTTATATAATTTTTTCCATTTATTATTATATCTCATATAAGATAAAAATGTTTTGACTATTTTATCCATATTTTCAATTTTTAAATCTAAATTTTTTAAAAATTCTTCTATTACTAATTTTCCTATTTGAGTTTTGTCTTTTAATTCTTCTGAAGATGTATGAAAATCTTCAAATAATATAAAGTAATTATCTTCATTTAATTTTAATGAATTTGATAAATTATTTTTTTTAAAACTTTGACATAAAAAATTATTTTGTTTTAATGCATATTCATTAGATATCATTGATGAATTTATAAGATATAAATCAATTATTTCTTCATCTATTTTAAAAAATTTTATTAATTCCTTATTTTTTAATACATCAAGATTATTTAATAAAAAATAAAGATAATTATTAAATTTTTTCTTTCTTTCTTGTATAGTTGAATCACTATTTTTAAAAAGTCTTTTTGGAGGAATTAATTTATCTATTTCATAATCTTTTGGAATTGAATTATTTAAATTTTCAAAATCAGAATATCTTTTTTGAATATACCAACTTTTATATGGAGTATTAACTTTAATTACATATAAAATATAATTGCTAGATAATATACCATTATTTATTTTTAATTTTGTGGATATTACTCTAGCATTTATTTTAAATTTATGTTGGGAATTTATGTTTAAAGAATTTCTTTTCATTTTTTTTTAAATTATTAAGTGTTATAAATTTAATTAAATATTTAAAATTAATAATTAAAAAAAAATAAAATTTCAATTAAATATTTTTCATAATGTTTATTCAAATTCAACAAATAAAACCTTAATCAAATATTTATATTATTTATATCAAATAAATGTCTTGTAGATTTGTTGGACTGATACATAATATTTACAACTTTTAATAATGTTTAAAATATAAATTAATCTATTTTATAAATCAATAATAAATAATATATTAGAATTTCATTTTTATATTTCATGGAATTGATTTATATTATTGACAAATTTTTGTTTTATTTTCATTATTTCATTTAAAATTTTTCCAGTTTTTATAAAATCTTTTATATATATATATTTAATATTTTTTGAACAATTATAATTTACAAAAATTTTATTTTCAGATAAAGATTTAATAAGTAATTTTTTACTAATAAAACTATTATTATTTTTAATATTTTCTTCCTCAGAAAAAAAGACATTAAATAATTTTTTCCGGATATTTATAAAATTTTTCTCACTAGAAAAACTTCCTTTACCTTTTATTTTTTTATTCCTCTCATTAAAACATTTATTTTGTATAAAAATCTTTAAATTAAAAACTTTCAAAACATCACTTCTCCTATATTTACTACCAAAACCTTTAACTGCATTCATTCTTAAAAAAAAAAATAAAAAAAATTTTATTTTAAATTAACAAGAATAAAAAAAAAAAACAAAAAAAAAAAATAAAAAAAAAAAAAATTTACAAACATTTTCTATGAATAACTTGTGGTCCAGCATCTTGATATTCACTATGACTAATCCACATAGCTTGAAAATTACTTAATCCCGCTAAAGTAGAACCCCCAATCCAAGAAGAATATTTTCTTTCACTTTGAGCATTAATATTAACTTTACTAATTAAAGAATTAGGACTTAATTTTTTCATTTCTTCAGTTAATCTTTCAGGAAATTTAGAAAATAAAGTATTTCCTCCTGATAAAATAATATTTGAATATAAATCTTTTCTAATTTCATTATCACATTTCATAATAGAATTATATATTTGATAATGAATTCCAGGAAATTCTAAATCCATTAATTCAGGTTTAAATATAGTTTCAGGACATTCAAATAATTCTTTCCCAGCTGAAAATTTAGTATCATCAGGTAAAATATAATCTTTACATATATTCTCATTTCTTTCTTCATTTTCAAAATCTAAAGAAACTCTACAAAATTTTTCTTTAACTTCTTGTCCAATTTTTTTAGTAAAATTCAAACCATTTAAACTTAATTTCTTAATTAAAAAATTTGTAATTGCTCTTCCGCCATAATTCATTTTAGTAATAGTAAAACTATGAGAATAACCTTCAATAATAGGAACAATATGAGTTGAATCATCACCAGAATCTACTATAATTGCAGTTGTACTTCCTACACTATATAAAGATAACATTTGTTGACTACAAATAAATAAACCTTGAACATTAAATTTTTCAAATAATATTTGAGTTATTTTTTCTCTATTTATTTTTGGTGCTAATGGTGAATCACTTATTAATACATTTCTCTCATCTGAATTTACTTTTAATTCATTGTTAAATGTATGTTTCCATATTTTTTCCATTTCTTCAAAATTTTTTATTATTCCATGTTCTACTGGATATATTATGTCTGGAAGAGTGTCATCACCTACTATACCATCTTTTGTTATTGTGTTTGATATTATTGATTTTGGAGCGTTTTCTCCTGAAAAACCACATTTTATTGTACTTGAACCATTGTCTATTACTATGTTTGATTGGGTGTCTGACATTTTTTAAAATATTTTTTTTTCTGAGGGAATTTTTTAAAATTAAATATATTATTTTTTTTAAATGTTTTTATTTTTTTTTCTTGGAGGGAAAGTTTATTCTTTTTTTTATTTTTTTTAAAGGGGTTTTTATTATTTTTTTAAATAAAAAGCATTTTGTTTGGTTTTTATTTTATAATTTAATTAATAACAATGAATTATTTTTGTGAAAAAAAATTAATGTAAAATATCTAAAATATTATTTTATAAATGAATTACTTATTTTTTACCTTATTAAAAAAAATAAATAATTTATAATTAATTCTTTTTTAATTTGATTAAATAAATAAAAAATAAAGATTACTCATAAAAGAAAACCAAATATAATCTCAAAAAAAAAACAACCTATTCAACTTCAAAATAATTTTGATTTTTATTACTCATATATTTAACATAACCCATAATTCCAGTTCCAATTAAACAAATAACTAAATTTAACCCAATCCAAAATTTAACAGCACTACTTCCAAATTCAGTATAACTTTGATCAATATTAAATTTTTCATCATTATAAAAACTAATAGTCCCTTCATCATAACTAAATCTAGTCATATAATAATTAGCAAATCTTGATCCAAGAACCCATTTATTATCATTATTAATTTCAAAATTAAGAAAAAAAAATTCTTTATCATCTAAATAATCTAAATTATAATCAAATAAAACATAAGCAGGAAAAGTTAAATAAACATTACCAATTAATAAAGTCATATCTGAAATTGATTTAATAGCTCTTTTTTGACATTGATAATCTCCTTTATCTTCATATGAATAATATCTACACCATCCTTTTCCAGTAAAAGGTTTTAAAATTTCATTTTTAAAATAATTATAAAAATCTTCTGGAATTTGAAAATCTTCTTTACCAACATTAAAACGTATATTTGTTGTTTTCATTTCATATTTTTTAGAATAATCTTTTTCAAAAAATATTCCTCTTAATTTACATTCCCAAAAATTTGAATCTGAGTTTACTTTACATTTTTCTACATATTTTTTTTTTTCTAATTCATCTTTTGGTATATCTCCGATAAAAATTATTCCTACATTTTCTTTGTAATCTTCTTCTCTTAATTGTTTAAATGTGTATTCATTATTTTTTATCATTTTTTCTTTTTTTAATTTATGAATTAAACATTTATCTGGATCATTACATTTTCTTATTAATGATATTGCAGAATTTGAATATTCTCTTTCAATATCTTTTTCAATTAAATAATATTGATATGGTATTGAATAATTTGAAATAAATAATTTTTGTTCTATTACTGATAAAGATATTTCTTTATTGTTTATATTTTTTTTTTCTTTTTTTATTAAATCTTTTTCACTATATTCAACATCATAAAAAATACTATATTCAACTTCTTGATTAAGATATATTTCATATTGATCACTTTCTTTTGTTCCAACTAAAATTGTAAAAGGACCATTTAATGGTAAATAATTCATATATAAAATTTGAGATTGTATTATTAAGAAAATATTCAATATGATTATGAAAATAAAAACAATTTTCATTTAAATTTATATAATAATTTATTTGACTTTTTTTATTAATTATATATTTGAAAATAAAAATAATTAATAATAAATAAATAAAAAATAAAAAAACAAATAATATTACATTTTTATAAAAGGAGGTTTATATGAATTAGAAAATGAACTTTCTCTATATGAATTTTCCATATCAATTTCCATTGAATTTCTCTCACTTTCATCTTTATTATACTTTTTCTTACCAATATAAATAATAATAACAGTTGGTCCAATTTCTAATAATAAAAACCAAAAAAAATCATATATATTAGGATATTCTCTCGGATCTAAAATACTTATTCCAGAAAATAACCCAGAAAAACCTTTTAGAATAAATAAACCACCAATTGAAAAAGAAAGAGTTTTTACTTTTTTTCCTGTTTCACTTTTATTATCAAATTTTTCAATTCTATTAATAAAAATAGAACTAACTTTATTTCCAAAATAAACAATTAAAGAACCTAAAACTAAATATAAAATAACAATTAATAATTCAGAAATTAAATAAAATTTAATAAAAGCTTGAAATACAAAAGTAAAAAAAGCTAAAATAGAAAGAATAATATAACCGATAACAACAATAAAAACTAAAACAGGTTTAATTAAATGATTATTATATTCAATATGAGTATAATAAATATCAGATAAAAAAGTACATAAATACATATAAGCACTATAAAAAATAAAAGAAGGAATTATATGAAAAAGAGAATTAAACCAAGTTTTAGGATTATTTTCATAAGGATTTCCTAAAATAATAATAAATATTAATGATATTGATCTTATTCCATTTGCTAATGTTAATATTTTTATAAATTTATATCTGAAATCATATGAATTGTTTTTCGTTTGTATTTTTAATTTTTTTGATGATGCATATGATGTTAATGTCAATGAAAAAAATATTAATAAATCAAAAAGTAATAACCATATATATTTATTTTGATTTTGCCTTCTTGTTATTTCTTCTATTTCTGTATTATTTGATTGGGTTTCTTGTTGAAATGAATAAAATGTAATATTACTAAAATTATAATTCATTTTTAATTATTTTTTAAATTTATAAAAAAATATAATATGAAAAATTTCTAATAAAAAAAATAAAAATTTATAAAAAAGAAAAAAAAAGAAAAATCTAAACAAAAATTAAAATTTAATTAATTAATATTTCCACTAGGATATTTATATTTAATCCATTCAGAATAACCCATTTTATTAATTAAAACTCTATCTTTTTTAATAAAAGGAGTAATTCCATATTTTTTAATAAACTTATCTAACCATCCTTTAGAAGCAAGAAAGTCTTTATCATTACAAATTTCTAAAGCTTTATTTCTAATATCACTAGCAATAGGATAAAAATTTTTATCAATAGATTCATAAAACCAATAAACTAAATCTTTTTCTAAATTAGGAAACTTTGTTTTTCTACCACCTCCTTTTTTTCTAATAACTCCTAATTTAATCCATCTTTTTATATTTTTTGAAGGAACTTCACAAATTAAAGAAATAATTTCTGAATTCCATTTTGACATTTTAATTAAATCAATACAAAATTTTTTTGCTTCTGTAGAATAAATTATATAATGATGACGTGATCTTATTATTTTCTTTTTTAATACTTTTTTTATTGAAGTTTCGTTTATATTATTTTTTATCATTAATTCTAAAGTTTTTTCTAATAAATTTGATTTGTTTATCTTAATTGTTTCTATATAAGTTTGTCTTAAGTTATTTAATGTCATTATTTTTAATATGTTTTTATAGAATAATTGACGCTGCATTTCTAAAGGGAAATTTCCTTTTTTTGATTCTATTATTTGTGTTGCATTTTCATATTCTTCTTTATCAAAAATTTTTTCAATTTTAAAGATTTTTTTCTTTTGTAATTCTGGTTTTTTAAATTTAATAAAGGAGTTAATATTATTATTTTTATTTTCATTTATTATATTATTTTCATTATTATTATTATTTCTTTTAATTTGTTTTTTATTTTTATTTTCACTTTGAGGATAATATTTTATTTTTTCAGTTGGAATTATTTTAAATCCTTTAAATTTATTATTATTTCTAATCATATCATAATGGAAATTCGAAAATGTATTATTATTATTATCATCTAAATCAATATCAATATCAAAATTATAAAGAGGACTTTTAATTTCTTTATTCATTAAATATAGATTTTCTTTAAATGAATTAAAAACAATTTTTGAAATATTTTTTGGTGGTGTTTGTATATTATTTAAACTATAATAATTATCGAAATTAATTAAATTATTTCTCAATATTTGAAGCAGAGTTTTATTATTATCATCATAGTTTTTTTTTAAATAATTACAATTCACAGAATCTAAATTCATAACTTGATTATGAGATGAAATATTAGAAAGAGGTGACATTACAAGTGAAGAATTAGTTTTTCCATTTATTTTCATTATAATTTCTTCCTTTCTTTCATTATTTAAATTTTCATTATTTATTTTTTCATTTTTATAATGTTTCCTTTTTAGAAATGTTGAATGCATTTTTTCACTTAAATTTTAGTTAACTTTATTTATTTTTTTAAATTATAAATTCATTTAAATAATAAATTTTATTATTTTTAAAAATAAAAATTTAATTTTTATGTCAATTATTCCTGGCGTTTCTACACAACAAAGATTAGAAATTCAATCAAAATTAGATAAAATTATTCAACAAGATTTTTTAAATATTTGTCCACATTTTGTAGAAAAAAATAATAATTTTAATTTACAATTATCAAAATATATTTTATCAAGTGAAAATTGTAAATTTAATTCTAATTTAGCTAAAAATTTCCATTTTAAAATTTATGATTCACATAAATTTGAACATATGAAAGAATTTGAAAATAATTTATATAAACCTAAAACATTATTAAATAAATTATTTCAAAATTTTTCAATATCTGAGTTAATGATTTTATTAAATAATTTAAATGTTTTCGTTAAAAATGAAAAAATAAGACAATATTTTCCTATTATAAAAGGTGAATCAATTGAAGATATTTTTGAAAATAAAACAACTGATGAAAATAGTCAAAAGAAATTTTTACCTCTTTTAATACCATATACAAAGAAAAAAGATGTTAAAATAAAATTAAAAAAACATTTAATAAAAGAAGTAAATAATCTTATAATAAATGAAAAACAAAAAAAAATTGAAGAACAAATTGATGATAAAAAAAGGAAAAAATTATTAAATGATATTTTAAATGACTCGAACAGAAAATTATTAAATATTCCATCTATAGTAGAAAAAGAAAGAATAAATCACCCATTAATAGAGTATTATATAAATGAAAGAAGAATGAAACAATCACATTCAACATCAATATTATATCATAAACCAAATATAAAAAAATATCAAGAATTACATGATATTAATGTTAAACAAATTAAATTTTTAAATACTCTAAAAAGTAATTTATTAATACAAAATAATTTGAATAATAAATTTAAAATTCTGAGAAATAAATCAAATAATTATATATAAAATAAAAAATTTATTATATAAGTAAATTTTATAAAAATTAAATATGTGAAAAATAAAAATTAATAAATGATAAAAAAAGAAAATGAAAATAGTAATTCAAAAGAAGATAAAGATGATTCTTCCTCAGAAAATGAATATAATATTTATAAAATTAATTCAGAAAAAAATATTCAAAAAAAAAACTTCCTATCATCAATAAATCAATCACTATATTCAGAAAATCGTCAATTAGAAAGAAAAGATTTATATAACAGAGAAAATTGGAAACTATCATCATTACTAAGAAAAAAATATGCAATGTTTCTAAGACAAAATTTAAAAAATGAAGAAAATACAGAAAAAATAGGAATAAAATATTTACATCAAATATTTACTAAAAAAGTATATCGTAAAATGTTATTAACTGTAATTCGAGCAATAATATCTTTAATATCAGTAATTTTATATATAATGATAACATATTATCCAATGGATCAAAAATCAAAAAAGAAAACAAGAATAAAAATAGCAGAAACAGTAATTTCAATAATAATATTTTTAGATTATATATATTCATTTATAGTAGCAAAAAAAAAAATTCAATTTATTTTTAATATATTAAATATATTAGATTTAATAACAATAATACCACCAATTTTATCATTAACTGGAATACAACATGGAAGTTTAGGTTTTGTAAGAATATTTAGAATGATTAGAATAATGAGAATATTTAGAATAAATAAAGTTTTATCTCAAAATGAAAGAAAAGAAAAAGAAGATGGAAGAGAAGAAGCAAAAAGAAGATTAATATCATCTCTCTTAACAATATTTGCAGTATTATTAGTAGGAACAGGAACAATTCAATTTTTAAATGATGTACTACCAAATTATTTTAAATTCAGTATTCAAAATTCACAAAAAGAAATATGTTCATCAGGTTTAAATAATACAATATATGAAACAATAAATGATACAAATTATAAAAATAATTCAATAATTTGTCCAAAAGGTGATAAAATAATAACAACAGAAAGAAATATAACTTTTGATTTAGCTTTATATTTTATGGTAATTACAATGGCAACTGTTGGTTATGGTGATATTTATCCTAAAACAAGTTGGGCAAGAATGTTAGTATCAATATTAATAATAGTATCAATAGTTGCATTAAGTCAACTTGAAATAAATGATTTTTTAAAATTAAATTCTCAATATTCAAAAGATTACAAAGAAAAAAAAGGAATTAAACATGTAATATTAGGTGGTTTTTTTACTAAAACATCTCTAATGAAATTTTTATCTGAATTCTATCATGAAGATCATAAAGAAAAAAGTTCAAATTTAAAAATAATAATAATTCAAAGTGATTTTCCATCACAAGAAATTCAAGGAGTATTATTAAATCCAAAATTTGATAATAAACTTCAATATATAAAAGGTGATATTTTATCATCAAAAATATTAAGTAAAGCAAAAGCAGAAACAGCAAGTGCAGTAATATTAAAAAGTGATAATAATTTTTTAGATGAAACAGATAAAAATGATCATTTTTTATTATTAGCTTGTAAAATGATATCTCAAGTAACTCCAGCACCAATTTATATTCAATTTAATAATACTCAAAGTTTATTACATGATTGGGCTGATTGGGATTTAGCTTTTTCAAGTCAACAAATTAAAATGAGTATTATTGTTAGAAATGGTTTTATTTCTGGATTTAGTACTATGATTATGAATTTAACTAGTTCTATTTCTGATAATATTTATTCTAAAAATTTAATTAATACTCCTTGGATTTTAGAATATTTAGAAGGTGTTAGTCAAGAAATTTATATTGTTACTCCACCTGATGATTTTGAACCAATTGATTTTTGTGTTTTTGTTGAAAGAGCTTATTTAGATTATGGTTCACTTATTTTTGGTATTAGAAAAAAAATTATTAGTCCTGATGATGAAGATATTGTTTATTATAATTATATTTTAAATCCTTTAAATTATATTATTACTAAAGATGATGGTATTATTGTTATTTCTGGTGATGAAGATGAGGCTAAACAAATTTTTCATAATAAAAATAATAGTGATGATAATAAGAATACTTATATTAAAATGAAAACAAATGATAATAATTTTATTGAAATTAGAAATAGAAATGAAATTCAAACTGAAGCTGAATTACATTTAAATAATAATATTATGGATAATAATAATAGTAATGATAATAATATTAATAGTAATGAAAATAAAATTAAAAGATTGATGAATGGAAGATTATTATTAAGAGAAAAAACAAAAGGTTTAAATGAAAATTTACAATTTTTAAAAGATAATTTTAGAGATGAAAATATTATTTGTCAACATGAAATTAATTTAGATAAATCAACAATATCAAATAATTATGATAATGAAAATGAAGATTTAATCTCTTTAACAAATAGAGATTTAGCAAATACTGAATTAGAAAAAATAATACCAAAAATATTTTTAAAAAGAAAAAAAATTTTTAAAATATGGGAAGCAAATAAAGAAATGTTATCATATTTAAATAATCATTACTTAGTTTTTTGTAGAGAAGAACAATTAGAAGAATTTGTATCATGTTTTAATATTTATTTTAGAGAAATATTATTTTTTGTAACAGATTTACATCCAACAAGTAAATGGGAAATAATACAATCAACATTTAAAAATGTAATTTGTATTGAAAGTTCATATTCAGATCAAGAACATTTAAATAAATTACATTTAAATAAATGTAAACATGCATATATATTAAGTTATTCAGTTGAAAAAAGTTCAGTTAGTGATAGTGGAATATTACCTTTAGTAAAATTAATAGAAGAAAATTATGAAAAATGTAAATATACTTTAGAATTAGTAGATGAATTAAATGTAAGATATTTATCATCAAAATTAATAGAAGAAGAAAATGAAGAAGAAGAATTTATAAATAATAATATGAATAATACATTAATTCCTTCAAAAAAAGCAAGTTCACTTCCTGTAATTTTATGGCCAAAATATGCAAAAAGTGATATTTTTTTTTCATCATCATTAGATTCATTAATGGCATATTCATATCATAATGAAGGTTCATTAGAAATAATAATGAAATTATTAGGAATAAGTGATGGAATTAGTTTAAAAAATATAAAAGCAAATTCATCAATAAGTATATATCGTTATATTGGAAAATCTGATATGAGAACTGAATTTGAAACAATTGTAAGATATTTCTTATTATTAGATCCTCCAGTAATACCAATTGCAGTTTATAGAATGAGTAATACTGAAAATGAATTAAAAAATGAAATGCCTTATATTGTAACTAATCCAAAAAAAGATTTAGAATTAAATCAATTTGATCAAGTTATTTGTATTGGGAAAAATAATGGTTTTTTTCAAAAATTAAAACAAACTGATTTAGAATCTTCTTCTTTTGAACATAGTTTTGATTCAAGTGATGATGATGATGATGATGATACTTTTAATTTTGATATTATTAATTCTTCTGTTAGATTAAGAGATGAACAAGAAGAAAAAAAAGGAGAATTGGAAGATTTAAGTGAAGAACAATTATTAGATATTTTAAAAAATGAAATACAATATTTTAAAAAAAATGAATTTAATAATAATACACAAATAAATACTAATTTTAATAAGAATTTAAAAGTAAGAAATTCAGATACTTCTTCAATTAAAAGTGCAAGTAAATTTTCAAGGGCTAAAAAAAAGAAATTAACAACAAATATTGAAAAAAATTCTTCAGAAGAAGATGATGATGATGATGAAAAAAAGGTTAAATTTGGTGAAGTTAAATTAAATTTAATTGATGATGATAATGATAATAATGAGAAAGTTAGTTCTGTAAATATTAGTAGTGATAGTCAAAGTTCTTTTAGTTCTAATTCTAATTCAAGTAATAGTTCAAATTCTAAATCTAATTCTGGAAATCAAGATAAGAAATCAAGTGTTCATGGGGAAAATATTTTTAAAACTCCTTCTCTTATTAAATTTGGAGGTATTGGAAAAAAATCTACTAGTGATTCAGAATTACAAAATGAAATTTCTACTAGTAATTTTTATAAAGTTAATCATATTAATGTTGAGAGAAATAATAAAAGTGGAAATGATGATATTAAAAAAAAAGTTCAAAGTGAAGAAAATTTAAATTTGAAAAGTAAAGAAGAAAAACAAATAGTTAAAAATAATGGAAATATTAATAATAAAAATGAAAAAAAGGAAAATAATAAAATTGAAGAAAAGGAAAATATGAAAAATGATGAAAAGAAAATTAGTAAAAATGAAGAAAAGAAAATTATTAAAAATGATGAAAAGAAAATTAGTAAAAATGAAGAAAAGAAAAATGATAAAAATGAAGAAAAAAATAATGTTAAAAAAGAAGAAAAGAAAAATATTAAAACAGAAGAAAAAATTAAAAATGAAGAAAAGAAAAATGTTAAAAATGAAGAGAAGAAAATGATTAAAAATGAAGAGAAGAAAAATATTAAAAATGATGAAAAGAAAAATGATAATATTAATAATTTTATTAATGAAGAAAAGGAAAATATGAAAAATGATGAAAAGAAAATTATTAAAAACGATGAAAACAAAAATACTAAAAATGAAGAAAAAAAAAATATTAAAAATGAAGAAAAGAAAAAGGATAAAAATGAAGAGAAGAAAAATACTAAAAATGAAGAAAAGAAAATAGTAAAACATAATGAAAATAAAAATGTTAATATTAATGATAATTTTGTTAATGAAGAAAAGAAAATTGTTAAAAATGAAGAGAAGAAAAATATTAAAAGTGATGAAAAGAAAAATGATAATATTAATAATTTTATTAATGAAGGAAAGAAAAATATTAAAAAAGATGAAAACAAAATTATTAAAAATGATGAAAATAAAAATACTAAAAATGAAGAAAAGAAAAAAATTAAAAATGATGAAAATAAAAATATTAAAAAAGAAGAAAAGAAAAATATTAAAAATGCTGAAAAGAAAAATGATAATAATGAAGAAAACAAAATTATTAAAAAAGATGAAAATAATAATACTAAAAAAGATGAAAAGAAAATTATTAAAAATGAAGAAAAGAAAATTATTAAAAATGAAGAAAAGAAAATAATTAAAAATGAAGAAAAGAAAAATGATAAAAATGAAGATAAAGAAAACATCAAAAATGAAGAGAAGAAAAATGATAATAAAGAAGAAAAAAATAATATTAAAAATGAAGAAAAGAAAAATATTAAAACAGAAGAAAAAATTAAAAATGAAGAAAAGAAAAATGTTAAAAATGAAGAAAAAAATAATATTAAAATTGAAGAAAAGAAAAATAATAAAACAGAAGAAAAAATTAAAAATGAAGAAAAGAAAAATGTTAAAAATGAAGAAAAGAAAAATATTAAAAATGAAGAAAAGAAAATAGTTAAAAATGAAGAAAAGAAAATGGAAAACCATAATGAAGAAAATAAAGATG
>JAEEGK010004772.1_pt1 | contig 33033 bp, 20 predicted proteins | sample 8958771 | NCBI WGS metagenome assembly JAEEGK01 (sample SAMN16246547, study PRJNA631951) | gut metagenome | biome: gut microbiome; feature: rumen; material: SC-attached | host: Bos | place: Iran: Karaj | collected 2018-10 | reverse complement strand
TGCCGATGGCTGTTATCTTGGCGATGACTTCATCGGCTGCCATCTGGTCGAGTTCGGCATCGGTGTAGTATGTCACTTCCAGCTCGACGTCGTATTCGGGCATCGTGCTGAGTGTCCACTCCGTACCGTCGGCATTCGGCGTCAGGTCGATCCAGTCCTTCTTCAGGAGGAGGTGTAGCGTAGATTCCTTTTGGATGTTGTAGGAGGCCAGTGTTTTGCCGTCCTCCAGTTCTTTACCAGCAAAGATAAGGCGCTGCTGTGCAACAGGAATGTCTTCCTTGCCAAGGATTTTCGTCTTTACATCGCTGACTAAGTCCACAGGCTCCACGTCTAACGTGATAGTCTTTCCCGTCAGCGTCTTGACGAAAATCTGCATGGCGCTCGCCTGAACTGTGATGAACAGCAGCAGTGCCATGATATATAGAAATCGATGTTTCATTGTTCTTTAATGTTTTTATGTTATTTCTTTTGTCTGACGGCTCTGATATGGCGATGCCTGGGTGTGGCATGACGGGTATGTCTATGTTTTCCGAGTCGTCCTTTTTTCTGAATCTGTTGTTCTTTCGTGCGGGGAGGCCGTCATCTCCGTGGGAGCTGTGCGGGCGGGGTTCCGCCGTGCACGGGGCCTCTCTGACGAATCAGAATGCCCTGATTCCCCAAGGTCTATTCTCAGTTCGTCGGCTGGATGGTGAACACAAACTTAGTATTGCCCTCGCCATAGCCCCAAATAGTGCCGCTGAACGATACGCTGGAGGCATTGCCGGTCCAGGTGCTGCCAGTCCAGCCTGCGCCTGATGCACCCCAATCCTCTGTAGTCACTTCAATCTTGGTGAAGTTGCCGAGGGTGGTGGTAAATGTTCCGTCATTCATGAAATTCTTATCCAAGAAGTCTATATAGCCGGCAGTTATAGTGACACCGTCCTTGGTGAAAGAATTTCCACTGCCGGTTATATCATTGTTGTTCCACGTTACGGTGATGGTGGCGGGAGTCACGGTGACGGCGCAGTTTCCCTTAACTCCGCTACCGTCGTTGGCCTCGGCATAGATAGTGACAGTTCCTGCGGCTACGGCGGTCACCTTGCCGTCCTGGTCAACGGTGGCCTTCGTCTCGTCGCTGGTCTTCCATGTGTAGGTCTTGTCCGTGGCGTTGTCGGGAGCCACTGCGGTCACGCTGAGCGTCTCGGTCGAGCCGACCTTGATTGAGGTCTCGGTCTTGTTGAGCGTGATGCTGGTGACGGGGACTGCTGCTTTTTTCACGGCCTTGACGCTCTTCACCTTCTTCGTGCCGCTGTAGGTGGCGGTCACGGTGGTGCCCTGTGCCACGCCCGTGGTCGTTGCCTCGGCTGGCGTGATGGTCCAGTTGGTAGCATCCTCGGTGCCTTCCTTCACAGAGACTTTGTAGGTAGTCTGTGCCATTGCGCCCGTGGCTACTGCTGCGAGCAGCACGAGCATTGAGAGTACATGTTTTTTCATAGTTGTAGTGTTTTAAATAAATTAGGTATTAATAATAGAAAAATTATATAAACGGCGATTCTCGCCAAATTCGTGTTAAATTAGATTAAACAAAAGGTTTTGTTTCTTTGGTAACTTTTTGTTGTTTCTGTTTCTTTTCTGTGTTATTGTTTGTTGTTTTAAATTAATGAATTATAGTGGATAATTGTTTTAGTCTATGGTAAATGTTTTCCGTTTGTGTTTGTGTTGCAAATATACAAATATTTTTTTACCCCCCCAATAATTAACATATTTATACATATATTTATAAAACTTTAAGTTTTGTGTCCGCACACAAACATTTCGCTACGCTCAGAGTGAAGAGTGAAAAGTGAAAAGTGAAGAGTGAAAAATACAAATTACGGTTTGACTGCATGGGACTTTAGCCCTTTGACATTTTTCCCGACCACGGATTAAACTCTAAGTTTTTCTTATTAATGTCATTAACGTTATTTATCTGCAAATCTGAGTAATCTGTGGGATCTGCGGGAGGTGACTCCAAGAATTGAAGAATTAAAAAGTTTAAAGATTGAAGAAAGAAAAGTGAAAAATATACGTGAGTTCGACGTAAGAGAAGTGTTGAAGATGGACAAGTTGGAAGACTCCCCGGCATCATGAAAAGAAAAAGCAAGGAGGTGAAAACTTCCTTGCTTTGGTTATTTGGTTATTTTCATTTTGCGAAGGCGTGTTTTTTCAAAATAAAACTCGTTTTCATTTGTATATGTGAATGAAATTTCGTAACTTTGCAAGTTAATAGCCCCCTAAAAGGCCTTCAAGGGCAAATGTATGATAAAGATTTTACATCACCTAAATAGATAAACAGAATGAAGAAAATTCTACCCATCCTTTTCCTCTTCGTTTTCTCATGCTCTGCCATTCATGCGGAGATGACATGGAAACTGTCAGATGATGGTACCCTCGAAGAAAAAGTGCTGTCTCTGACGGACAATGAAGCATATACCCAACAATCGCAGATTGATGGTGTTGATGTTTACTATACCCGAGATTTCTCAAAGTACTGGGAGGCGATATATCTTCCTTTCTCTCTGAAATACGAGGACTGGAAGGATGATTTCGAGGTGGCTCGTATCAATGCAGTTCACCAGTATGACACAAATGATGATGGAGATATAGACAAGACGGTATTGGAGTTTGTGAAAATGACGGATGACGAATCTGTTATTTATCCGAACACCCCTTATCTCATCAAGGCAAAGAAAGCAGGCGAGAAGACGTTATACGCAGAAAATGTAACTTTATATGAGTCAGAAAAGAAGAGTGTGGAATGTTCCACCACTACTGAAAAGTTCATTTTTACAGGTAATTACAAGAAAGTAAGCACAATGGATCTAATGGCGTATTATACCAATAAATACACGATGCATCTTGGTGATATCAATTATATTAATCTCATAACTGGCGTAGGGGCATATCGTTGGTATATGGAGAGGGAATCCCGTAATACTGTTTATGGCATAATTAATAATAGTGCAAATGCAAAGGAAATCTCTATCAATGTGGTTGGTGAAGAGACTACTGGCATAGCTAACATCCAACTCCCATCTACTAACACCCAGACCTACGACCTTAACGGCAGAAAGGTGAATGAGAATAATCTCAAGCCGGGAATGTATGTCAAGAACGGAAGGAAAGTGGTAATTAGGTAAAAGTGGCCTCTCCCCCCGCTTGGCACATACTCGAAGATACTCAATCTTCGACTTCCCGCCGTAGGGAGGGAGCCGGAAGGCGAAAGGCAAACTTTATAACTTGAAATACGTAATTAACCCCCATTATCGAATCGGCTCCCTCCCTACGGGGGAGGGCGGGGGGAGAGGCCGATAACTTTTAAAACTTAAAAATTATATATAGCTTATGAAAAAGAATTTATTACTTATTTTATTATGTCTTTTCTCATTCTCTGCAATTCATGCGGAAAATAAATGGGAAAGTGAACCTGATGGTACGGAGTGGTATCTGTCAGTTGATGGTACGTTAACTGTATCAAAAGAAGGCGATATGCTAAATTATGACGAAGGAGAAACTCCTTGGGATTTTCAACGTGATGATATCAAGAAGATTGTAATCAAAGAAGGTGTGACGCGTATTGGAGATTATGCTTTCGCTGGCTGCCTGAATCTCACTTCAGTCGAAATTCCGAACTCTGTAAAGAGTATTGGAGTTCGTGCTTTCGTAGAATGCATTCATATCCCCTCAATCGAAATCCCTAACTCTGTAACGAGTATTGAAGAGCAAGCTTTCTCTCGTTGCGATGATCTCACTTCAATCGAAATCCCTAATTCTGTAATGAGTATTGGAGAGCAAGCTTTCTATAATTGCCACAATCTCGCCTCAGTTACAATTGGCAACTCTGTGACGGATATTGCAATAAAAGCTTTCTATGCTTTACCAGCTCTCACCTCTATTACTTTTAAGGGAAGTAATCCTCCTAATTTTGAGGCAAATGTTTTTAATGCTGCCAATGAGAATGTCTCTGTATATGTTCCTGCAAATAGCATAGAGGAATATAAGACAAAGTTGGGAGGCTTGAGCTCAAAAGTAAAGGAAGCAATAATTCTGGCGGATGATGAGGCATATACCAGAGAGTTAGATGCTGAAGGTGTTCCTGCTTTCTATACCCGTAATTTCACTAACGTGAACTGGCAGGCTCTGTATCTTCCATTCTCTCTGAAATACGAGGACTGGAAGGATGATTTCGATATGGCTTATATCAACGTTATTATCCAGAGGGATAATGATGATGACGGCGTGATTGACGAGACAGAAATGGAGATAATAAAGATGAAGAGCGGTTCTACCCAGCCTAACGCCCCATATCTCATCAGGGCTAAGACAAAGGGCGAGAAGACGTTATCCGTTAAGAATACAACCGTATATGCTGCTCCTGAAGAGAGTTATGTGGATTGCTCTACCACTACTGCAACATTCTTCTTTGTAGGTACTTACGAGACTATCCCGTATGAAACGTTGATAGCCAAGAAGTATTACGCTATGGGTGGTGGCGAGCTTGTAATGAGCAACGGCTCTGACCTTAGACCTTACCGCTGGTATATGAAGGTGGAAAACCGTAATTATTCACCTTTTTTCTCTAATCTTGCAAAAGCTATCACCATCAGGGTGTTAGACGAGGATGAGACGACAGCCATAAGCGAAGTACAAATGACAAATGACCAATTACCTATTTACCCGTCAACTGTCTATGACCTGAACGGCAGAAAGGTGAGTGAGAATAACCTCAAGCCAGGTGTTTATGTGAAGAATGGAAAGAAAGTTATGGTGAAATAATTCACGGATCCCACCCTTTCAACCTTTTGAAAAATGATGAAGAAATATATTACTCCGAGAATATTTGTAGTGAAGATGGATGTCCCATTACTTATCGAAACAAGCAAGATCCCTGTTGTTACTAGTGAGCCTAAGCCATTAGATGGAAAAGCTTTTTTCTATGACATCGACGAGGATGACATGGAGACAGAATGGGAATGTAGTGCCTGGTAGAAAAGTGTCTACCTAAATCAACGTGAATTCGACATAAAAAGGGTGTTTTTGCTGTGGCTATTGCTCTCAACACCTTGCGGTGTTTCGAAAAACAATAATTTCCAACAATTACCAAAAATTGGTTCCAATAATAATTATTGGATAAAATTATTGTCAATTATTGATAATTATTGTTTTTCCAAGCCGCCTTGGCGGCGAAGGAGCAAGAACTTTTTCTTATACCGAACTGACGTAAAAATATACAAGTTTTGACACTTTGATAGGTTTTGCCATGTTTTGGTTTGCAAAATGTCAAAATGAAAAGTGCCGCCAGAAAACTCAAAATAGGGCTTCTGACGGCACTTTCTTTGGCATGTTTAGGGACAAAAACAACATTTACGACGTCAAAGCATAGCTTCCACACTGTAATATGATAGCTTTTACACTCTAAAAGCTATGCTTTGACAACGCAAAATGAATGCTTTTATAACGTAATTTGATAGCTTTTACAACCTAAAACGTATGCTTTTACAATTCCGGAAAAATTCTATTGCTGATTATCAGCGAGTTACAGATGACGAAATTTTGCTTGATTTTCAAAATAATTTCCCGTCGCTGGATTTTATCGCAAGGAAATCGAGGTTGCAAAAATCAAAGTGTAAGGAAAACGGGCCTTATTATTACAGAGTGAAAAGTGAAAAGTGAAGAGTGAAAAATTTAACGTCATTAACGTTATTTATCTGCGAATCTGAGGAATCTGCGGAATCTGTGGGAGGTAACATTATTTCTGATAGTTAAGTTGTTGAATCCTGCTATTGAGTGTCTTGATATTCTCAATAAGTGAAGTAAACGATGGTGTGTCACCATAAATCATGTGCTCGCACATAAATCTGTAATCTTCTTCCCATTGCAATGCAATTTCTCCCCTTGGAACTATGCACAGCGTAGCAGGATATAGTTCATCATAATCAAAGCCTTTAAGACCAATGAACTTGCGACGATGTTCAAGGACCGCACGATACAATCCTTCGTTAGCGATAGCCCTTTCGTCTATATGCTCCTTTGAATTCATCATCATAACAAGGTCATAAATGTGTCGCGACATCCTCTCCACACGAACATCCTCCTTACGGAATTCTTCATGAAGTAGAAACACTTTTTCAAGGAATGTCCTCTCGGGAATCACTGCATTTACCTCAAATTCTTTCTCTGCGAAAGGAGAAGCCGGATATGCAGTGTCAATCACAGACGATATTGCTTTTCTCTCAATCGGCTCAATCATAGCCCGGCCGCTAATCTCTATCTTAACGGTGTTCTTGATATATGGTGATACGTCATATAGGCTGTGGTATGTAATAGTAATGACTTCGGGGTCTGTTGTAGTAATTGGTGTTATCACTACGTCAACAGAAAACGCATCTTCACGAATGCCTTGACTCGTCAACGCCTCCTTTACGTCAAACTGCATTTTCTCTCGTACAAAAGAACATGCTGCACGGCGAAGTTTGTCGCTTATCTGTGTCTTTGACAACTCACCAATAAACCCTAAGAACTCCCGACTTATGGCAATGTCTATGTCCTCAGAAAAACGTTCTATCAGATTCCAGCACTTACTCAGGCTCGTTCCACCCTTAAAAGCGATATACTCTGAATAAGGAAGGGAATGTAAGGCTTTCAACACTTGGGTTACCCACCAGTCCTTCTCTATGCTAGATGGAGGAAGTCCTGTATTCAGGGCGACAGTATTAATGGCCTGTCGCTGGCTGTCTTCTGGTATATCTATAAATTTCATTGTCTTGTAATCAGAATTTTGCGCACCCATGCTGGTGCCAATTTTATATCATGGTTGAACTCTGCATCATTTACGTTACACAAGAACTCACTTATTTTTGCTCTTTCATTGTCTGTCATGTTCTTCTCGCCTATGGTGCGCATTGCCGCTACAATAAGCATCATCAACTCTGACTTAAAAGCGAAATTCTTTCCTGCAGACGAATGTTTGAATAGGATACCATGCCCGTTCCCAATTTTTATTCTTCGTGGAACTCCTGTGGTAAGAAATACTGCATTCATTGGAATCTGTGTTGACAATCCCAACTTGTGCAATGCGTATGCTCCCGTCGGAACAATCTTTACCCTGTCACGCTTTGCTATTGCCTGGGCTATATCCTCAATAGAAGGGTACACAACGCCTAATCCGAAGGCCTTGTCCTCCTTGGGATAATAGTATATCCCATGAGCAAGTCTCATAAGCACTCCATCCGTGTATAAACGATGGAATGTTGACTTGATAGCAGATGGGGTTCCACAGTCAGCGTAATCTTGTTGAAACACTATAGAACCACGTCCACCACCTCTCAAACGTCTTTCTATCTTGCTTTCAGTGCTTTGACCTTTTACCTGAGCCATAGTTTTTGCAACCTTTTAATGATTTATTTGGTTCAACAACAATGCAAAATTACATATAACTTGCGAAATACACAAATGTTTTTAATTTATTTAACCCAAATCTTTTATTCTCCCCCACGGGGTTCTTTGCAAGCAAAGCATCCCTTTGGGCTGAGCGGCTCTCCCCCGTGGGTGGAGGGGATTAAATTACAATTTGACTGAATTGCAAACACCAAACAAACTGCCCTCGCTTGCCTGAGGTGATTGAGAAAACGTAATCTTCTTACCCTCCCCCCACGGGGTTGCTCTCCCCCGCGAAACGGGGGAGCCAGAAGGGGGTGAAAAGACTATTGAGAAGGGAGGGGCTATATAAAAACAAGGAAACTTCCTCACAACCTCATTCAATGCCGAAATCCTGCTGTTGTTTCTCTACTTCCTCCAGTTCCTTGCGGCGCTGTTCATCAGACATGCTGCTTTGTGGTGCATCGGTACGACCTGACGACTGTTTGCTTACGCGCAGGGTGGACGACTGATAAATACCTTTACAGAGGGGCATGTCATAAGGGATGCTCTCAATATCGAGGGTGTCGGCAGCAGGAGCGTGGACGCCTTCGTAGGTTGGACGCGCAATGATGCGTATTTTGCCTGGACGATGGGTGCTGCGCACCAGGCAGGGAGCACTGCCCCACTCCACCAGACGCGGATTGGCACCAATGGAAGCATCGCCGATGATACTGCCCTCACCCTCTACGGAGAAGGTGACGTACTCACGAGCCAGCCGGCGCACATTGCCGTTGTCGTCGGTAATCTCTGCGACCACCACAAGGAAGTCGGAGCCATCAGCCACCAACTGTTTCCCCATCTCATCGGCATACAGACGTATCTTGGTACTCCTGCGCGACGGCATCTTGGTCTCTTGACAGACCACCTTACCATCTTTTATTCCCTCTGCCACCAGTTTCACATTTTGCCACTTGCGGTTGGTATAACTTTGCTCACGCGCCTTCCAGAAGTTCCACAGTCCCTTGAACACTACAGGTGTGTTGGGCGTGCCCTCGGGCTGATGGACTACAGGAAGCGTTACCGTTTTCCACCCATCAAGGGCGGTCAGGCGGACACTGTCGCAATTACTGAAGACAACCACGTCGCTGTCGGAGAACTGCGTCATCTCGTGTGCAATGTAAACCATCGGCTCCTTCTGATTCTGGGAGCGGAACATCTCAAAGGAATATTTCTTCTGACGGAAGGCGTCATAGATGCCACCCAGATATGCATCGGGATGATAGCCGCGCTGGTGGTCGAAGGGATGCCACTGACACCCTCCTATAAACTGGCGCTGCCCGCGATACATCATGCCATAGGTATTGGCCAGGGAAAGTGCCGACGTCACCTGTGCCTGTTCACCCCAGCCACGGGCGGCACGGTTGATGGCATTGTGTGCATACCAGTCGTCTACATACTCTCCCCACTCACGTGTAAAGATACACTTGTCAGTATCGAGGGTGCCCTTGCCGATATTGTCAGCCCAGTCATACAACACGTCGTAATGTTCCTTCACTCCAGCCGAATTCAAATCTGCCGCCGCCACGGGGCGTCCTTCGTAGGGATATTCCTCACGGGTAATCTGCCATGCCTTCAGAGCGAAGTCCTCAGGATAGCGTGTCTCGTTGAGGATTGGTTCCCACATCAGCACACACGGATGGTTGCGGTCGCGACGGATGATGTCGCGCGTGTTCTGGTGTACCATCTCTCCCCACTGCGGGTCTTTGTTCCAATACTGCCAGCCGGGTGTGGGAACGATGACAAAGAGTCCCAGTTCGTCACAGGCATCCATGAAGGAAGGGTCCTGTGGATAGTGTGCGGCACGGATAATGGTCATGCCAGCATCCTTCAGCCGTTTCGCATCACGCCACTGCTGGGAGTTAGGCAGCGCATTACCCACATAGGCAAAGTCCTGATGACGGTTGCCGCCAATCAGCTGATGATAAGGCTTGCCGTTGAGCCAGAAGCCGTCCCTGCCACGGAACTCGGCCTTACGGATACCAGCACGGAGCATACCACCGTCAACACACGTCTTGCCTTGCATCACCATGATTTCCACCTGATACAAGTAAGGGTCTTCGGGACTCCACAGGTGTGGGGAGTTAAGTGAAAAGTGAAAAGTGAAAAGTGAAGTCTTCGTTTTTGTCTTCGTTATCGTCTTCGTTATCGTCTTCGTCTTTACTACCCTGCCTTCAGCATCCTTGATACGTGCTATAACACTCACGGTGCCATTACCTTCCACTTCAACGTCGGCTGAGATACCAGCAGACTTTTCAGAAATATCGTTATAGTGTAGAAAGACACCGCCGCCAGCCACCTGTCCACGCTCTATCGCATCAGTAATATGTGTGGGTGACTTACCAATGAGCCACACATCCCGATACATACCACCATGATAAGCAAAGTCAAGCTGTGTCTGCTTTTTTCCCGGAGGATAGCTTTTGTCATCGCTGTTGTCTGCCTTAACGGCAACAAGACACTTGTCGCCAGCCTTCACGCCCTCTTTTGACAGGTCGATGGTGACAGGGAGATAACCACCGAGGTGCTGCTTGACTAATCGTCCGTTGACATATACCTCTTGCTTACCCATGATGGCCTCGAAATGTATGGTTATCTCCTTGCCCTGCAGGTCAGTGGGTACCACAAATTGCTTACGATACCAGCAGACACCCTGATAGTTGCGGCATCCGCTAACCTCTGATGGCTCTAACCGTGCCGTATGAGGAGTACTGACGACATCCCATGCGGAGTCGTCATAATCAACGGCTTCAGCTCCCTTGGCATCACCCAGCAGGTAGTGCCAGCCATCGTTGAAGTTGTAGATGACGCGCCCACTTCCTTCCAGTGGGAAAAATCCCGCAACCGATTGGGCAGAAGAAGGGATGATGGAGATACAGAAAATGAAGAGTGTCGTCAGTATTTTATTCATTGAGGTCCCTTTCCTTTGCTTTGTAACCATCAGGCGACAACTCCGTTTGGTCTGTCTTCAAATAGTCTTTCGTGCTGTCAACAGCAATGAGGACACCGTCTTCCACCCTTGCTCTTTGGGGGTGATAGCTGAAGGTGCACACCTTGTTGTCATACTCGCCAAGATATTCTAACTTACCTGTGGAAGCCGTCATCCACCACACATTCTTCTTGGCACCGCTTATCTTCGTGAGGTCGAGCTTCATGCTATTGTTGTTATAGTTGTAAACCAACAAGTAGTCGTTGCCTCGGGTGGCGATAAGCCTATTGTATTTCTCGCCATTTTCCAATATAATGCTTTGGTCTGGCACACGCTCGAAATAAGGGAAAGACAACATGAGTCGCTTCAAGTATTGCATCTGGTTATATCCAGGGTCTTTGAGTCCCTGATACCACGCCTTCACATCACCTGCATCTCCATAGCTGGTGGGATATCCAGGCTTCAGCATCTGCATGATGGCGTTATGTCCGTAGGTATGTCCGCAACTGCCTGCAAACACGCTCCAGTAGGCATATCGGCGCACATCATAATCCTGCCAGCGTGGTTCGTTAGCATCATGCAGTCCCATAGGGATATCTTCGTAGGAAGGTTCTGCATCCAATACTGGCTTTATGGGATTATACTTCCACGTAGAGTCTACATACATCCAGTTATCCTCCTCCGTATTGTCTGGAATGGGATAGTCTGCATTACCCATCCGTTGTCCGTACTTACGGTGTCCGCTCTGGAAGGTATGGAAATCCATCCATGAAGCCTTTGACCACCACTTTGCAGAGGTATAACGTCCACGGGGATGATAGGTCATCAGATGGTTCTTGTCTATCGACTTGATGGTGGTAGCCAGTGTTTCCCATACCTCAGACTTGATGTCGCCCTGAATGTCTCCCCCCATAAACCAGATGATGTTTGGTTTGTTCTTATAGCGGTTGGCGAGGAAAGTACCATATTTCTTAGCATCCTCCACGCTCAGTTTTCCTTCCTTGACAAGACCGCCCCAGATGCAAACCATACCGATGTAGATGCCATTCTGTTCTGCAAGGTCGATGATATAGTCCAGATGGTCCCAATAGCCATAGACACCCTTCTGATTTATATTCTTGAAGTTCCAGCCGTCAATATTCGACATCTGGCCATAGATATTGTAAGCAGGAACACCATCGATGGTTTGCACCTGCACTACATTATAGCCTGCCTTCGCACAGCTTTGCAGATACCATTCTGCCTCTGCCCTGTCCAGGCGCTCTGGCAATAGCCAACCTGTTTCGCCCAACCAAAAGAAAGGTTGTCCGTTTTCAAATTGCAGATAACGCTGGTTATCTGACACCTTCAACTTACCGTTTTCCCATGGTTTACCTGCCTGTGCTGACAGTGTCAGCACAATGAGGCTTAATATCATCAATAGTTTCTTCATATTTTAATATACTGTATATTCCTGATTAGCGACTGTCTTTAACTCATATATATTTGCATTCTTTGTCTTCTTAAGGCCCTTACCCTTCAAAGGGGTGTTAGAGCGTAGCTTGCAGATGCCTCCCTGTTTCGAACGAATGACGGCCTTGACGAGTTTGCCGCCTTTCCAGTCAATATCTATCTCATAACCGCCACGGGCCACAAGTCCCTTCACGCTACCGTCCTTCCATACTGTAGGGAGGGCAGGCAAGAGATAGATAAAACCATCGTGACTCTGCATCAACATCTCGGCAATACCTGCCGTACAGCCGAAGTTACCGTCAATCTGGAATGGTGGGTGGGCGTCAAACATGTTAGGATAGGTACCGCCATGCTGTTTCTTCCCACCATAGATGATAAACATGTCGTCAGTCAACGTCAGCTGGTCCTTGATGAGTTTGTAAGCATGCTCTCCGTCGAGAAAACGAGCCCATGAGCATACCTTCCAGCCCATCGACCAGCCTGTAGAAACGTCGCCACGGGCATCGAGTGACTTTTTTGCAGCCTCAAAGAGGTCGGGGGTGCGGAATGGTGAAATCTGATTAGAAGGATATACTCCATAGAGGTGTGAGAAATGTCGGTGGTCGTCTTCTGGGTCATCTACGTCGTCAAGCCACTCCTGCAACTGTCCCCAACTGCCAATCTGCATGGGTGGTATCTGCTTCAGTTGGTCACTGATAGTTGAGAGCAAAGGGTTGTTATTACCAAGAACCTTGGCTGCAGCCAACACTTCGCTATAAAGATCTGTGATAATCTGGTTATCCATTGTCACGCCAGCATCCATGGGTGTGGGACGACCTTTGCCACCGTGTTCAGGTGACTCTCCCGGGCAAACCACGAGATAGCCCATAGTTGGATGTTTTACGAGTGTCTGCGTGAAGAAGCGTGCAGCATCGAGCATGATGGGGAAATACTGACGAAGGAATGTCTTATCCTGCGTATAGAGATAATGTTCCCATAGATGACGACAGAGCCAAGCTGCTCCCATCGGCCACAACCCTGTCTGGGCATGATCAACAGGTCCCGTAATACGCCACTGGTCAGTATTATGATGCAATACCCACCCTTCTACTCCATACATATCGCGAGCAGTCTGTTTTCCCTGTTCGTAGATTTCACGAATCAACTTAAACAATGGCTCATTCATCTCCGTCAGATTCGTTACCTCCGAAGGCCAGTAGTTCATCTCCAGGTTGATGTTCGTCGTATATTTCGAATCCCAGGAGGGAAACATCTTGTCATTCCATATACCCTGCAGGTTGGCAGGATTCATGTTGTCTGGTTGTGAACTGCTGATAAGCAAGTATCGCCCGAACTGAAAATAGGTTGCCACCAGATAGTTATCAGTGCGTGTGCCAAACATTTCTATGCGCTTGCTGGTAGAGACACCCTTATACTTGTCCTCGCCAAGTTCGAGTTTCACACGGTCATAATACTTATGATACGTCTCCTCATGTTTCTCTTTCAGCGCATCATATCCCAACGCCATTGCATTGTGCAGTCGTTCCTTCGACTGAGCCACCTCGTCGCCTGTGATATCCTTATAGTTCTTCACATTCGTACCTATAGCAAGATACAGCGTAGCCTCATCGGCACCTATCACGCTGATGCAGCCGCCAGCGCAAGATGTCTTTCCACCCTTAGTCTGAACAGCCATACGCCCCATAAAGCGTACCTTTCCCTTCAGGCTTTCATGTTTTGACGATACGCCCTCCAAGACGGCTTCCTGTCCCTCTGTTCTGATGAGTGGATTCTCATGAGGCGTAGTCATATTTGCCGTAAAGGTCAGCTTTCCTTTCTCGCTGGCTGTCATGTGAATAGCAATAACATTCTGACCACCCAAAGGTGTAATCACCTCACGCTCATATCTAACACCATCCACGGTATACCGCACTACGCTTTGCGCATTGTCGAGGTCCAACCAACGTTCATAATCTGTATAGTCAGCATGTCCTGGCATCGCAATATACAGGTCGCCAAAGGGTTGATAAGGCATACCCATGTTTTTTCCTACAGCAACGGGCATCACCTTCGCATTCGCTAACTCCTGCGCTTCCTTGTATTTTCCTTCGAATATCAGCCTGCGTACCTCCGGCAATGTCTCTTTTGCATTGGGATTGACGACATTGTTTGGCTGTCCAGCCCAGATAGTTTCCTCATTCAGTTGGATATGCTCCACAGCAGGTGTGCCAAATACCATTCCTCCTATCACGCCATTGCCCACTGGCAATGCTTGTGTCCAGGTCTGCGCTGGCTGGTCATACCAAAGCTTATATTCAACACATAAAGCATAATGCGTTATACATAATGATATTGCTGTCAATAAAAGTCTTTTCATTAGTCAGTAGTTTACTTGTATAATGATTTGAGCTTAAAATCTTGTTCTATAGTCACTTTATCCTCATTGAGCATCGAGCGGTCAAGACGGAACACGTCGATGAAGAAGTCATACACCGCCTGTCGCTTGTTCTTGCCGAAGTCATGCCCCTCTTTAGGCAGATGCACATTACGCACCTGTTCCTTTGCTCCATAGAAGCCGTAGATACGTTGCAGGTATGGAAATTCCAAGGTAGGAACGCTGCTGGTCCAGTCGCCTCCGTCGCTGACGATAAGCATCGGTTTGGGAGCCATTATGGCAGCCAATTCAGGTTCACAGGTGCCACCTGCCGAAAGTTGTATGGGTTTTCCACTCTCACAAGGGCAACCGCCATCAAAATGTGAGGAGAGATGAACCACGGGAGCCGACGCCTTTACTCGTTCATCTAACAAAGACAGTAGAACAGTATGGGTTCCGCCTCCTGAGCCGCCCATCACCCCTACTCTTTCAGAGTCGATATCCTTGCGATTTTTCAACATCCAGTCAAGGAGAATATAGCCACAGGCTGTCTGATAGACATGCGCACGACTGGTGTGGTGTGCCTCGGCTCCTACCTCTTTCTCTGACTCGCCCCAGCCGTAGAGGTCGAAATCGACACAGACAGCTCCCATTCGCGCCAAGGTTCCTAACCGTTGCTGCTCGTCTTTCCGATAGCGCATGGGCCAGTGACCGTCAGGACAAATGATGAGTGCATGCTCTCCTTTCTTCGTCGATGCGTAAATCGTCCCAAACAGATGTTGCCCTGGAGTCAGTTCTATACAGATATTCTGTGTGGTATAGCCATTGTGCTTGCGAATTTTCGAAAGTGTAACGGGGCGTTGTAAATACCCATTTTCGTCCTTCGTTTCCACACACGAATCCAAGAAGGCATCCAGTTCCAGGCGTTGGCGCACCTCGCGGCGCAAGCTATCGCGTCTGGTCTCCCACTGCTCCTTGTTGTTATATAATGTGGAAAGGTAGTCGAGCATCTTCTTACCTTCATCTTCATGACGGCGTGGATACTCATACGGTTTAATTTTATACAACTTCTCGTTTTGTTTCCACCAGTTCCAATCAAAATACTTACAGATGTTATCAAGTGTCTGTTCGATACTATACGGACGGATGCGGAAATCTGCATACGGCAGTCGCTTGCCCACCGTATCTACGTTATATTTGAAACGAACTCCAAAACGCTCTTGTATGTCAGTCATCACATCACTGACACTTCGTTCATACTGCGTTTCAAATGTCTGTGCCGTGGTTTTCAATGCCATCAACATCACGGCAACCATGAATATTTTTCTCATTTATAGCTTATTTTTCCTATGTTTTGACGATTAGCCACTATTTTTCCGTCTACCATCAAAGTAAGTCCGCTGCCTTGGTGATAGCGTTGTCCGTCCTTATCCCAGATGATGGTCAGTATATGTCCACGGTAGTTTACGCCATCTAAGCAGAAATAGTTCCATTGCTTCTGAGGCACGAGTGGATTCACTACTATACTGCCGTCTGCCTGAGGACGCAGTCCCACGATTCCCGTAATCATCAGGTCGTTGAACGTAGAGTGGTTGTAATAGCGGCTACGCTCACGGTCACCCATCAGCCATGCTCCGTTATTCTCATCAAGGTACTCCCCGATATAGGGGCGTCCACGGTGGTGCTGCGACTCTACATATCGTTCCATCTGGCGGAAGAATACATCAGTGGGAATGGGTAAGTCTTCTGCTGTCTGGTTAATTCTGTTCGCCAGTGCTGTCAGCGTCTGTGAGGTTGCAAATGGCCAGATGGCACCATCCCATTCACACTTCCCCACTCCATGACTGCGGAACTGCGGATGACGACGCTCTGCTGTCGTTAGTCCATAGGGAGCAGAGAATCCCTGTTCGTCTGTCAACTGCTTCCATGCCACATCATATTGGGAAGATGACGGCAGGTTGAAATACCAAGGGATATAGCCTATCGCCTCGCGTACTGCAGAAGATGTGTCACCACGTAGTGTCTCAAAGAACTGTTGGTCCTTGTTCCATAGTTCCGTTTCCACCAATTGTCTTAACGTGTCTGCCTTTAACTCATAGTCTGATGCCTTAGCGGTTTCACCCGTCATGCGATTCATAAACGCGAGGGCCTTGGCATTGCCAAACATATAACCATTTATTGTAGGACGTGCATACTGCTTCTTACGACCGCCACTGATACTCTCCTCCATACCATCCTGCACGTCGCCTTGCCAGTATAGTCCGCTCGCCAGACGATGGCTACTTTCCCAACGGGCATATTCCTCTTCCAGTCGGGGTTTCAGTCCGAAGAGGAATTGATTGTCGCCCTGCACCTTCCACATCTCCAAGACTGCGGCGGGGTTCCATGATGAGAATTTATTCATCTTCGACATCGCCTGCCCGTCATTACCATAGTACCACGTGCGGAGTATCTGGTGCAGATAGGTGGTGTCGCGCAGCCAACGACTCTCCATCACATGATGGCCGATGGCACAGGCTATAAGGTTATAGCGGTCGGCATAGGAACGCTGCACAAGGAACTCAGTCATACCGTAGCCAACAGGAGTCCGCTTGATATGCTTGCGCAATGTCCACCAGCGATAATAGTACATCTCTTTGAAGTTTTCCTGCGGACAGTCAAACAGAGGGATATTCCTGCGCATCCATTCCGACGATTGAGAATTGGGGATGGTGGTGACGATATTCTCGTCCTCCATCGTATTAAAGTATTCTGCATAGTGAGCATAGTCATCATAGTTGAGAACGGTGGTAACGCTACCGTCAACAGGACGGGAAACAACATTCGCGATGGCATAAAAGGCTTCAGGATTGCTCTCATCTGCACGAGGCATATCAAAGTCCTGGTCAGCAGGCGTATTGGTGTCAGGTTTATCGAAAGGCATTCCAGTACGGAATACGATACGACTGATGCTTTCCACGGGCGTGTCAAACTGTCGTTCACAGGCTTTCTTGCCATTCAAGTAATAGACGGCACGATGCAACGAAGTGGAAAGGACTGCCTTAATATGATAGGCCATACCCGGTTCATAGTGCTTAAGCAATGTCCCGTAGCGAGCTCCTCCCTTTACGCGTATGACTCCAGTAGAGTCCACCACGATACGCGAACATACATTGCCGCCATCGTCCACAAACTCAATATCCAACTCCCCATAAGTGTTCTGGCCCGTCTTCAGATCAAACTCCACTTCCAGTTCCTTGGTATTGGGTATCAATCTCTCTGCTTTCGCATAGTCATAGGGATCGCGGTCACTCAGTCGCAACCAATCTCCCTGAAGAACTATGGGTGCCCATAGTGGAGAATAGAGGTTCCAGTCTGTCAGTTGCGACAGCGTTGAAAACTGACTAAACGAGCCATTGGCATGGGTGGTAGCCTCCAAGCGTACCGGTACTGGGATACGACTCACCCACATATCCTCTTTGTTATTAGAATAAGTGACCCATATATCTTTGAGTGAAGAGTGAATAGTGAATAGTGAAGAATTTGATTCACTTATAGTCTCAATACCGCGAACATACTGCGGGCCATAACTCTTATACTGTCCCCCATGACGGAGGGGCGTCACCTCGCCATTGACAAGACTGAGCGTTGTATATTCCAATCCGTCCTGACTAAGGGAGATGGCAAGAGGCCAGCGATATTCCGATGGATTATAGACCGTAGCATAGGTTCCATCTGACAACCGCTGTCCCCATATCTTTGCATTCGAATTGACAAAGCCTGGTGCACGGTCACACCCCAACTTTCCATTGACATCCTGCAGTCGCCACGTATGACCGCCATCGGCCGAGATGCTCGTGACGGCATGCTTCCACAATGCCACCTTTCTACCGTCAGGCAACGTATAGCCACTAAATGCTTTATAGGGTTTATCCAAAGGTATTAACGGGTCGTTACGGTCTGCCTCCTCCACCCACTGCATTCTTTGCATGGGGTCGGCAAGCATGGCATCAACGGCAGCAACAAAACCTTTGTCTTTCGATTTTTTATAATAAGGGTAGTCCGTGTTCTTCTCACTGAAACCATGATTATAATAGACAAAGTATATAGGCCCAAAAGAACCGTCTTTCTTAATCTCACGAACCACCCTGCCGATGCCATTGCCGTCATTCGGGTCATCTTTGATAGTCAAGCAGATACCATAGTTGCCCGTGGCTAAGAGCCTGGATTCTTTCCCTTTTCTTCTTCCTTTTCCGTTTTCGTCTTCGTTTTCGTTTGGATAAACATACCACCCCACCCTTTGGTGCATCACTGCCTTCAGGTTGTGGGCAGGTGGAAAGTCTCTACCTTCCTTTGTCCATCCCTCTGGGACGTTATACTCTGGAAACAGTTCCACAGGGGCAGTCCAGGTATAACCGTCATCTGAGGTCTGCAACATTGTCTTACCTGGTGCTTCATGTTCATGACGAGGGTCCGTCAGGTAGTGCATATAGAACTTACCGTTCCAATATGCCATCATCGGCTGATGGTTATAAGTCCAGGGCTTTGCGCCTCGCATGGTCTGGATGGTATGCACACCAACTACTGGTTTCAATCCACCGTCATGTCGCTCAGGACGGGCAATGGTCTTGCCACTATAGTGTACCACATCACGATTATACTTGATGAGTCCTTCCACCAGTTTTTCGTCTGCCATGAATACCGTTCCGTGCTTATGCCCTACGGGAAAGTTGACGCTGCCCGTCTGGTCTTGGAATGTCTTAAAGTCCTTGGTACGATGGGCGCCATAAATCTTATGACGGTAAGAGTCGTAATAGATATACCACCAGTCACCTACCTTTGCCGTGGAGGGACCTTCCGTAAACGATTCCGTAAAGGGTTCTGACGCCTTGCTCCACGGACCGTATGGCGACTTGGCAAACGCCACCTTGATATTACGCATTGGTCGCGAGTTATCCTTCACTACCATCACGTAGTCGTTGTTGGCTCGTTTCACCAGCGTAGCATCAATGGCAGAGAAGCCCGGTTCATAGAATAGCTTCGCTTTAGAGAAGGTCTTGAAGTCCCTCGTCGTCATATAATACAGGCGGTGGTTATTCCTGTGATCTTCCTGATAGTCAGGAAACTTCCCAGGCACACACGAAGCCCATACTATTATGTATTGTTTCTTTACATCATCATAGAACAGTTCTGGTGCCCATGTGTTTACCGTCGTGGTATCCATCCCTGTAGGAATAAAGCGTTGTGGTGTCCAATGAATGAGGTCTCTCGATGATGCATAACCAAAGCCTCTGTCCCCACGCCACGAACTGGTCCATACCAGATGGAACGTTCCATCTGGACCTTTGACGATACTGGGGTCGCGCATCACCTTCTGCACCCCTACCGACGGACGCAGGAACACTCCCTGTATTGAGTCCCACCTTACACCGTCGTAGCTGTATATGAAGCGCAGGCCCTCTGTGGCAGGTTCGTGGAATGATGTTGACACATATATATCATTAGCCTCGAGAGGAAGCGTCAAACACCATGTCAGAACTAAGAATAGCAGTTTTATTTTGTGCATAGTTTAAATAGTTTCGTTTTTAAAACACAAAGTTACTAATTTTATTTGAATCTTGAAACGAATTATCATAATTTACCATAATTTTATTCACAGATTATATTTAATTAGAGCATAAATTACGCAAAATACGTGTGAAAGATCATTTGACTTTGTTTTCGTCTTCGTTTTCTTGAAACAATTATTTTAGGCACTTTGTTCTCTTTTGAGATTGAGGTGAAACTGGAATAATAAAAATTATTTCTGATTACATTTCAAGAATTAGTTGTGCCAACTGCAATATCATTGCCATTATGAATTATGCATTATAAATTATAAAAAGTGACGATAGCCTTGCGCCATCGCCACTTTTTTTAGTTATTCGTGAAATACGTGTTTTTACTCAACTACAACCTTTCGGCCGTTTATGATAAACATGCCCCTCTTAATACTGTTGACACGCTGACCGCCAATGGTGTAGATGATAGCGTTCTTCAGTTCTTCTGCCTTAACAGCCTGCACGCCTGTAGTCTGAGTGAAGGTAGCGCTTATAGTTACTGCATCTGCTGGCATGATGAACTTTCCGTCCGTAACGACGACTGCCAAATCTGAGTTCACACCTGTAACAGCAATTGCGCTCAGTTCAAAGCCAACTGCAGGAGTAGCTGTTACGGTAATCTCGTCACCTTCAGCAGCAGTAGCCTTGTCAGTCTTTACGGTACCGTTCTCAATACCTTCAGCAATGAGGATGTCGAACTGCTGAGCAGCGTTAGAGAATGTAACATTCCAACGTGGGTCACCAGGAGCAACATCAGGAGCCTTAACACCGTAAGGCAACTCAATATTACCACCAAAGTCAGGAGTCTCAACACTTGTGAAGGTCATCACACCAGCGATTGATGTGAAGGTCTGGTCAGAACCTCCTTTTGAAGCATCTGTCCAACCTGTAACAGTACCATCTGTATTCAGATAAGCATTGTTGCTGTATGTTGCCTGGGCACCACCATTCTGTCCCCACAGCCAACCATTAACCTCACTACCTGTACTAGAACCGAAATTATAGAGGAGAGAGTTGGTCAATACCATATAGGTTGTTGGCTTACCCTTGATACCACCATTACTGTTGTTAGCCTTCTTGCCAATAGCGATATTGTAAAGTGTTGATTGGTCAACTGTCCATGTGGTAGTTGATGTGCCATTAATGATATCAGCGGGCTTACCGTCTGCCTTGAAGAAGAAGCTCTTGTGAACGCCATCAGACCAAATGGTTGACTTCTCAATCTTCAGATTCTCAGGATAGCCACCGCCAAGACCGAATACATTCACATTACCAGTCATCTTAATTACGGCATTGCTGACAAGAATGTTCTTGAAGAGGACCTTGCCTGCAGCACTATTGATGATAGACTTTGGCAGAGCAGTAAACTCAACATCCTTAATTGTGATGTTCTCAACGATGGTATAAGCACTCGCAGTTGTTTCGTTCTTCATGGCCTTATCACCTGTTACAGAAGCATAGTTGATGAAGCCATTGCCTGTCAGTTTAGTAGCATTAATCTTAGCACCAGCGGCACCATTGATGACAACGTCTGATGTAGCTTCGATAGGAGAACTAATCGTGTAAGCACCATTCTCGGCAAGAGTAACGGTAACCTTACCACTGAAGTCATTCAACGCATTAATGATTGCATATTTCTCAGCAATAAATGCCTTGCCTATATCATTGCCCGCAGCTGTCAACTTTTCAGCATCAATCTCAATGTCTTTAGTTTCAACTGTTTCTGGAGCAACATAGTCAACTAACCAACGTGGGTCACCTGTCTTCATTCTGGCCTGTGCGGTAGTTGCACCAATGGTGAAGTCACCATCAGCAACCTTTTCTGCGTTGAAGCCCGGATCGGTGGTCAACGATGTGAAGGTCTGGTCGGAACCGACTTTTGTAGCATCTGTCCAACCAGATACAACAGAACCTTTTGAAATTGCACTCCAGTATGTATTGTTTGCGTATGTGCATACAGGAGCTGTTGAGTTCTGACCAAACAGCCAACCATTAATTTCATTACTTGTATTAGAACCGAAATTAACAAGGATGTTATTGGTAAGAGTCAGCGTTGTGGTAGACTGTCCCTTGATACCACTGTTGTTATTGTTTGCCTTCTTACCTACGGAAATGTTTACAAGAGTGCTCTTATCAACTTTGAAAGAAGTCGCGCCTGTAGCATCCTTCGGACGTCCTTGTGCCTGTACAAAGAAGCCTGTATGAGAGGTCTTTGAGTAAAGGGTAGAGTTTGTAATCTCAAATGCAGCAGGATATCCGTTACCCAAGGCGAACAAGGTATTGCTTCCGCTGGTTTCAATGACAGCATTGTTTATTGCCATCTTTGCAAAGCATACATTGCCGGCTGCGTTATTGATGAACGACTTGGCAAGACCTGTAATCTCTACGTCCTTAACAGTAACCTCGTCAACAACAGTGTAGTTACTTTCAGTCTCGTCAGCTTTCTTTGCCTTCACGCCATTAACACTTGCATAGTTGATAAATGCACCAGTCAGATCACTTGCGTCAATCTTGGCACCAGCGGCACCATTGATAGCAACACTTGCTGTAGCATTGATAGGAGCTGTTATAGTGTAAGCGCCATTCTCTGCCAGATTGATTGTGATGTTTTTAGCAATCTTGCCTGCGCCTGTGGTTGCTTCATCCAGAGCTGCCGAGATGTCGCCTGACTCAGGAGAGATAGTGATATCCTCAGGAGCTGCGAAGGTAGCACCGACAATCACCTGGTCTGCTGGCATTATAAACTTACCGTCATTGACTTCTACTGCCTCATTTGAAGTATAAGTTATTACGGAGTAAGACACCAGCTTGTAACCAGCATCGGGGGTAGCGGTAATGGTGACTTCTTCACCTGCTGCAGCGGTAACCTTGTCAACCTCGATTGTGCCGTTCTTGATACCTTCTGATATGCCTACTTTAAACGTATCGGCATCATCTGCTTTCTGCAGACCTTTCGTTGCAGCGAATGCAAAGATTGCAATCACCATCAATGATAAGAAAGAAAGTAATTTCTTTTTCATACGTGATTTGATTTAGTTTATTAATATTGTTTAAAATGTAGTTATTGTTTTCAGTTCTTTAGTTATGTAGGAAATATCATTGCTACACATAGCAAAGGATAAATATTTCGGGGCAAAGTTAATATTAAATTAGGAAAAAACAACACCCTATCCAAGATATTTAACGTTTTTTTGCTAATTATACATGGCTAACCTAGGAATACCTGTTTTTTGCCTGCATTTTAATGAGTACAAGCAAGGGGATAAAAAGTCTTTTAAAATAAAGAACAAACGCGTTTAAACTAATTTATGAAAAAATTTATTATTTCTTTCGTGTCGTTGCTGAGCATGGCAACGACATCATTTGCACAGTATCCTGACCTCACTGACGAGGCCAAGAAACTAATTGGAGAACAGAAAGAACAATGGAAGGCACACAGCGATTCTGCATGGGCTATAGCCTTCCCCATCGTGATTGAAGAAGCTAAGGCTGGTCGTCCCTACGTACCCTGGGCATCTCGTCCCTACGACCTGCGCCAGGCTAATATACCTGCTTTCCCAGGTGCTGAGGGCGGTGGCATGTTTACCTTCGGCGGTCGTGGCGGCAAAGTGCTGACCGTGACAAACCTGAATGATGACGGTCCCGGCTCTTTCCGCTGGGCTTGCGAACAGGGCGGCGCCCGCATCGTGGTGTTTAACGTCAGCGGTATCATTCGCCTGAAATCCCCCATCTACGTCCGTGCTCCATATATCACCATTGCTGGACAGACTGCTCCAGGCGACGGTGTAATCATTGCTGGAGAGTCATTCCAGGTAGACACCCACGATGTCATAGTACGCCACATGCGTTTCCGTCGTGGTGAAACACTTGTAACTAACCGTGAAGATTCCTTCGGAGGTAACCCCGTGGGTAATATCATGATTGACCACTGCTCTTGTGAATGGGGACTCGACGAGAACATCTCCTTCTACCGTCACATGTTTGACATGCACGATGGAAAACCAAACCGCAAGGAACCTACAGTCAATGTGACCATCCAAAACACCATCAGTGCGAAAGCACTTGACACCTGGAACCACGCTTTCGGTTCAACAATCGGAGGCGAGAACACTACGTTCATGCGTAACCTCTGGGCTGACAATACCGGTCGTAACCCAAGTATTGGCTGGGGAGGTGTATTCAACTATATAAATAATGTAGTATATAACTGGGTACACCGTACGGCAGACGGTGGCGAATTCAGCACCATGTCAAACTTCATCAATAACTACTACAAACCAGGTCCGCTGACTCCAAAGGACACACCTGTAGGACACCGTATCATCAAGAGTGAGAGCCGTTCAGAGGGTCTCTTTCCCTTCAAGCAGTTCGGTCGTATCTATGCCGAAGGCAATATCATGGAGGGATATCCAGAGATCACGAAGGACAACTGGAACGGTGGTATTCAGACTGCCGACAAAGACGGAGAGATGGATCCAACGGAGAAAGCACTCATGCGTTCCAACGAGCCATTCGCCATGCCATACATAAAGGTGATGGGTGCAGAACAGGCTTTTGAATGGGTACTTGCTAATGCTGGTGCTACAATTCCCTGCCGTGATATCGTTGACGAGCGCATCTGCGAGGAGGTTCGCACAGGTCAGGCTTACTATGTGAAGGACTACGAGAAGGAGTTGGCTAAGATTGAGAAAAAGACTGGTGTTAAGCAAAATCCTTATGGTGACATGTGGGGGCTACACAAGAAGTCACAGAACGACCAAGGCTACTTCAAGTATCGTCGTCTGGCACAAGATTCTTACAAGCAAGGTATTATCACCGATCCACGACAGATGGGCGGCTATCCAGAGTACAAGTCTTGGGAACCATATATCGATACCGATGCTGACGGTATGCCCGACGAGTGGGAGAAACAGTATGGTCTGAATCCCAATGACCCCTCCGATGCCGTGAAAGACTGCAATGGTGATGGTTATACAAATATCGAGAAGTACATCAATGGCATCAATCCTCAGACCAAGACGGATTGGCGTAACCTGAACAACAATTATGACACACTTGCAGCTAAAGGAAAACTGATGTAAGTATATTTGAAGCAGAGCAAGTTTTACTCGCGAAAGTTGAGTAATGAAAATATTAAATGAGAAATGCAGCCTTATTCAGGCTGCATTTCTCATTTAATTTTTATGTAACCAGGAAGTTACTCCTGAGGGATTATTCCACGATGATTTTCTTTCCTTTCTGAATATACACACCACTCTTCGTGGGTTGCTCTACCTTACGTCCTTGAAGGTCGTACAATGGAGCTACATCAGAGGATTTGTCAGCGAAATTGACTGTCTGGATTCCTGTTGAAGTGCCTGTCACGGCAACGCCAAAGCGCTGGCTCCATGTTGTTTCTCCATCGTTCACTGTAACATTAACATTACCATATCCTACATTTTGCTGACTCACTACTGTTACTGTGGAACCATTAACACTGGCAGTAAAGAGCCCATCTTCAGAGCTTACGCTATAGGTAGGCGTCACATTGCCGTAAGCATTATTCTGACCATAGAATCCGGCAAAGTAAGGCTTCACGTCTATTGTGCTTGTTTCTCCAGACTTTACCATCAAATAAGGGTGCGCCATGAAGTCGAGATAGTCTTCTAACAGTGTCCAGCCGTCACCGTTAGGATCATCGTTTTGGTTAGCAACGTTTGCATTGCTGCCAATCATCTGCTCCCACCAGTCTGGCATACCGTCCTGGTCTGTATCCCAGTCGGCAGCACGACGCTCCTCTGGATATTCCTCCCAGCCATTACCTGCATCATGCTCTGTGATATCGGCCTCGTTATCGATTTCACCTTCGATACCAGACTTGGAGCCTGTATAAGTATGCGTACCGTTGAGTGTTTCTTTCACTATTCTCAGATGCTGCTCATCACGCTGAGGCATTGTAGCACCTGCATAACTGGTTACAATCTTCATAGCATCATTAGCCGAATGGATTTTAGCATAGGATGAGAACAGTGGCTTATTGACCAGATAGTCATAGTCAGTAGGAACATAGCCAGTTGCCTTATAAGTATCGCCTTTTTGGTCGGTGGTTTGGGTGTGATCCCTATTTTCGCGAATGTTGCCACTGACATATCCTGTATTAGTACGGTTGTCAGCTACGTCGGTAGCCAGTTCAAAATCCATGATAAAGAGCTCTGTGCGCTTGGTGTCCTCTCCCATTTTATAATAGTTATTCACGAAGTTCACAGCGTGGCAGTTACCATCTGTGGTACGCGCGTTCCAGTTGTAGCATACGTTATTGAAGAGGTCCAGTCCACCGATTGGGCGGTTCTGAGCATCCATACCGCCACCCATTGACCAGTTACGTCCTGCGCAGTTGGCCAACAGGTTGTGGTGCCATGACCCGATGTTACCGTCGATAGTGGCAGCATAGCCATGGTTGGTGCCATCTGTATAGTTCTTATGGCCTGCTATACCCAGAGCCTCGAAGATTCCACTATACTGGAACGAGATATTCTGTGCGCCACGTCCAGAGACGGTTTCGTCCGTACCCCAAGTGGCTGTGCAATGGTCTACGATAGAGTGGTTGGCACCACTCATACCCATAGCGTTACCTGTATTCTCGCCATAGACACCCAATCCGCGCTTGAAACGGATATGGCGGGCAATGACGTCAGAGCCTATGTTGATATTTGAGGCCTTGATACAGATACCTTTACCTGGTGCTGTCTGACCAGCAATATAGGCGTATGGCTTGACGAAATATGACTCAAAGTCGAGTTCGATGGTACCACTGACATCGAAAACGATATAGCGTGGCTGATTTACATTAACCAATCCATAAAGTAATGAACCCTCTGTGTTGACGTCACCGCTGAGGTTGGTAACATGATATACTATACCGCCACGTCCGCCTTGTGCAAATCGTCCATAGCCTTCAGCCTCAGGGAATGCCAACTGACGTGGACGGAACGACCATACATTGCCTTTGAATACACGACCTGTAGCATCTACCTCGTCAACTCGCCAGTAGTAAGTATTCGAGCTATTCAGATTGCTCAGTGTGTATGTCGTCTCTGTGCCTTCATATTGATATGTGGTAGCATTCTCTACCTCTGTAGCATCTGTTCCCAAGAACAGTTGATGCTTAACGGCCACCGTGCTACCAGCCCATTCCAAAGTGCAAGAGCCGTTATCTGCATCGACATGATAGTCCATGTTGCTGGGCACAGGGTCCATGGCAATAAGTGGAGAACGGTCTATCAGCAATCCGTTGAGCATCACACAGGTAGTCTGATACTCTTTGCCTTCCTCCACCTCTGTAGTATAGGTAAGAGTCACAGGCTGTCCTTCTTGCACTATCTCAAACTCAACATAGGAGAAGGTGCAGTCAGCCATCTTGAGAGCACCCTTGGTATTTATTATGTTCACGTATGGCACACCTGTCTGTCCTGGCAAGGTGGTTTTCTTTTCCGTGCGTTCGATTACTTCCTCGCCGCTAATTACCTTTGACGTCTCCTCATAGTCTGTGCGCTCTATGTCAACCTTGATGGTAGGCATATCAAGGTTTTCCGACTTTTCATCCTTCCAGATGTGATAAGCAGCTACGGAATGTAGTCCAACTGATAGTCCTTTGATGGTCACTGCGATACTGGTAGGTATGGTGGTCTGATTAGGTGTATTATTGTTATCATCAGCGATAAACGCCACCGCACCGTCGCCAAACAGGCGGTTACCAGTCAGATTGTCTTGTTTGCCCCACAGACAGGTATTCTTGTGCCACTGGTCTCGTAATATGTCCGCATTGCCCGTTGCAGCAATGGTCACATTTAGTCCGTTGTCAAGAGTCATCGAACTGCTGTCAGCATGAGAAACATTCCATGCCACATAGCCAGGTTCACACTTAACGTCGTCCTGTGCATTGCTGAAGTTAAAGTCGATGCTCTGTGCCCCAGCCATTGCGGTCATACAGAGCATTGTTGCTATTGAAAAAATTTTCTTCGTCATGTAGTTTGTTTTAGTCTGTAAACGGAGCACACCTTTCCGGTATGCTCCGTTTCATTATTGTAGTGTAAAAAAATATTACTGAAGCATCTTCTTGCCGTTCTGGATTTTCAATTCTTCAATTCTTTAATTCTTTTACTTATTTCCTCCCAGGAACATGTTCACTATCTGGTTGGCGTCCGCCATGGTGATTGAGCCGTCACCATTCACGTCAGCGCTTTCCACATCGAAGTTCTCCGGCTTGTCTGTAGCGAGGAAATAGTTCACCACTGCATTAGCATCCGCCATGGTGATGGAACCATCGCCGTTTACATCTCCCTTTTCACCACCAGCCAAATACTCGGCATAGCCTGGGAAATCTGCCTGCATCTGAGCCTTGATTTCACCTGCAGTCATCTTGCTGTTTTTGATGAGCAGACGGGCAAAACGGAAAGGAGCATCGTTGTCGTTCCAATCCCAAGCCTGGTTACCACCCAAACATACATACTTCAGTTCTGCACCGTTGGTAAAGAGACCACTAATTACCTGACCATTGCTTGTTCCGTCAAAATTCCACTCGTTCTTCACTTCGCCATCAAGGAAAATCTTGACGTTAGTGTCTGTAAACACTGCGGTATAGTAGTGCCACTTCTGGTCTTCCAGCCAGTTTCCTCCATTAGTATAGTCGTTGTCGTTAGCCTCCTTAGAGTGGGTGTTATAAACACTATTTTTTCCAGTTACATTATTAGCACCAGTGAAGTCAGACCAACCTGCACAGTTAACCTGTGCAAAGCCGCGACTCTGAAGAGCAAGCATTGGCCATGAGTTAGGACTATTTTGCTCAGAATATGCAGTAAACATTGGAGTATAAGTATACTGATCAGGAGTAAAGCCCTCAGCGCTAACCCAGAAAGCAATGGTCAGCTCATGGGTCTTGGCAGAGTGTGCCAAAACATCCTCAGGCAACAAACAATAGCTGGTGCGTACAGCAGAACCATCGTTTTGGAAGTAATCACCAAACGGGGCACCTTCCTCTTCTGTGCTGGTAAACATACCAGCACCAACAGCCTTCTCGCCCTTCCATGTAACACGCTCACCGGTTACCTCATCCTCGTAAGTAGAGAAGTTGGTGGTATAGACATAAGCAGCCTCAATACCGTTAATCAACTCGTCAGCAGTCTTGCCCTCATGGAATTCGAAACCACCGAAGCCAATCTGAGATGAGTGCTGGAATACCCAATATTCCTCACCAGCCTCAACGTCGAAGGTCAGCCAGCCCCAGAAGTTCTGACCACCATTACCGATAACAAATTGACGATCTGCCTCATTTTTCTCGGCAGTTGCTTTCAATTTTGCAATTCTCTCTTCAAAAGCCTCCTGAGATTCATCCTCACCTTTACCTTTAGCAACGGCAGCCTCATATTCTCCCCAAATATATACATGGTGTACAGAGTCAACCTGCTCAACGGTCAGCAGTTTCTTTTTGCCATCAGTACCGTTCACGCCATTGATATAGCCAGAAGCCAACAGACGCTCGGCCTTCTTGGTTTTAGCATTCACGACGAAAGTCTGACGGTTACCTTTGTTGGCCCATACCTTTACCTTGAAAGCACCAGCAACAGAGGCTGTAAACTTGTAGTAAAGACCGGTAATAGGCATGCCAAGTGATCCGTCGGGATTATAATATACATAGTCTGCCTTGTAGCTGTCTGGAACCAATTCACCGTCCTTACTATTCTGAACACAAAGCATGTCAACGTATGGATTGCCTGAACCTGTAATATACCAGAAATCGATGTCGTTCTGATTCTTCAGACCCCAGTTAATGTTGTTCCATGCACCTACAGAAGCTACCTCATAGGTATTTTCTTTACCCTCTACGGCAGCACCAGGAACTATCTGCTGGGCACCACCACCAATAGTTTCATCATTAGCTGGTGTAGTACCACCGACAGCCGTTACAGTAGCATTTCCCCTCTTAATGGTAACTATCGACTTTCCATCATCAGAATTGTTGGCAACGCCACCTTTCTCACCAGCCACGGCTGCAAATTCCGAAGCCAGATTGCCGTCTGCGATAGCATTGTAGACGTCCTGTGCGTCCATACTCATGGCAAATAATGCCATGCTGACAAGAGTAAAAAATTTTTTCATAAATGATTTGGATTTGTTTTATTAATATGTTAGTTTGTAGTAGTCTCAAAATTGGTTGTTTAGTAGCAGTTTCTCTATGTATTTTCACAATACTCCTTTCCGTAGTTTCGGAAGAATCTTATGACGGATGCAGTTTTTAATGGTTTTTTATAATAACCATTCTAAATCTCTGATTCGTACAATTTTGACGCAAAATTAATTAAAAAAAAATTAACTACCAAAAAAAAACATCATTAATTTGCAAAAAAATGATAAATCAATCATTTTTACATACATGATTCGGATTGTCATCATTTGACAAGCTATATCTTTGCTAATTCCACGACAAAGATACAAAAATAATGCTGAATCAGCAAATAAAACCGCAGAATAACACATATTGCGCTTCGTTTTGTTCAAAAAATCATCAGAAACTATATGAACAACAAGAAAAAGGGACTTGCTCAGAGTGAACAAGTCCCTTATTATATGTAAGATTGACAATTACTCCTCTACTGCAGCCCGGGCGGCGGCTAACCAATGCTGATTATCAACGAGTTACAGAGTTATTGTAAACTACTGGCGACACTTTTACGACACATTCTGCACGTTTTTACACACTCATGGCAACGAAAACGTGTTTTTACGGCAGAATAATCTATTTCTATATCATATCCTCTACATTGGAATTTACTATGCAGCAATCCAACAGCCAGCAGCCATTAGGATTGAGGCAATTATGAATATCATGGTGACAGGTTCGCCTAACAATAAGATAGACATCAATGCACCGATAAATGGTGCCAGGGCATAGTAGGTACTGGTCTTTGCCGCTCCGATAGTGCGCTGGGCATAGGTGTAGAAGTAGATGCTCAGACCGTATGCCACATAACCCAGCAACAGAATGATGGCGATGTGCTGCAGTGTTGGAAACTCACTGCCAACACAGACGGCTATCATCAATGCCCCCAATCCTGAACCAAAGCCCTTGACGGTTACTATCTCCATCGGATCTCGGTCGGCTATCTGACGAGTACAGTTATTCTCCAATCCCCAGCAGATGGTGGCACCAAGCACAAGCAGCGAGCCTCGTGAGAAGGTTAACGCTTCTGACATGTTGCCGTCCTCTAATGAAAGCAATATGCTTGCCAGTGTCACCAGCATAATGGCTATCCAGAGTTTTCGCTTCACGCTTTCGCCAAAGAAAAGCAGGGCGATAAGTGCCGTAGCTACAATCTCAAAATTGTTGAGTAATGAGGTGTTAGATGCCGAGCATGTTTTCAGGCCGTACATCATCAAGATAGGTGCAGCGATGTCGAGCACTATCATAGCCAAGGTGTATGGTATATCACTTCTGTGTAGCCGTTCCTCTGTCGTTCTGTGCCTTCCGCTACGTACAAGCATCATGGCTCCCATGCCGATGCCTGCGCCAAGATAAAGGAATGCTGCCACCATTGTTGGCGCAACGGTTTGGAGCATCACCTTCGAGACTGGTGTACTGATGGCATACAAAGCGGCAGCAAGTATTGCCAGAATGATTGCTATGAAATTCTTGTCTTTAGACATGTAAATTCCGATTTATCTGTTTATTATACTATTCTCTGTTACTTGCAACGATATACGAGCAGTACTTACTAAGCAGATTTGACAAAGGGAGGTCTCCTTTCTTGAATCTCTCCGCATCAAGTTTCAACAATCTTTCACTCACAGGTTTCTTTCCCTTGAATATGGCTTTTAGATACGGAATGCCATTCTCCTCGGAAATACTTACTTCAGTAAAGAACTGCGAAAGATCTTCTGCATCATAGACGATGGAGTAACTTGGACGCTTGGCTCCGGGGATGTCCTCTTTCAGTATGTTCTTATCTACTAGATCCTGTATGTCACGTATGGCGGTGTCCTTCGAACATTTCGCCAATGTTGCCCATGTCTTGGATGTTATCTTTGCCTCGTAGCCGTCAAGGAACAGATTGAGCATCTGTGTCTGACGCTCTGTCATTGGTACAGCGGAAGCTTTTTGCCAGAAGAAACTCTTGTTCAAGATGGTAGTGACGATGGTGTCTGCTTCGTCTAGTGCATCCACCAATTTTTGCATGTACCACACCAACCACTCAGTAAGGTCACCATCGCCATGCTGCATTCGCTCCAAAATGTCGTAGTAGTGATTCTTGTCCTTGTTTATCTGTGATGAAACATTATAGAAACGGAAATCACTCTTCTCTCCACGAGCCAGAAGCATGTCTGAAAGGATGCGGGCCAAGCGGCCATTGCCATCCTCAAAGGGATGAATACTCACAAACCAGAAATGTGCTATGGCAGATCGGATCACACTGCTTACAGGCTCATCCTTGTCGAACCATGTGAGGAACTTTTCCATCTCCTCTTCAACACGGTCTGGAGAAGGGGCAATATAGTGAATTTTCTCACGTCCAAACATTCCACTAACAATATGCTCCTCGTTTGTACGGTACTGTCCTATTTCTATCTGGCTTCCTTCGCTATAACCCGAAGGAAAGAAAGCGGATTGCCAGGCGCACAACTTTTCTTTGCTAAGAGGCTGATTATAATTTTGTACAGCTTCCAGCATAACACCCACAACAGAATCAATATAGTGTGAAGGAGCTGTATATTTCACGTTATCAATGCCCAGCCTTCTGGCAATGGAAGAACGAACCTGATCCACGTTCAGCCGTATGCCTTCAATCTCCGAAGAATACACTACATCGTATGTCAGGTTCTCTGCCATCGCACGCAACTTGCTGTCAAAACCCAACGAACTCAACCTGCCGTATAGCAAACCCTGCTTACGGAATACTTTTTCCTGAAGGAGTGAAACCTTAGAAGTGTCCCAACGGAAGTCCGTCCAATTGTCTCTTTCGTGTATATACATAACGTATTCGTACTTTGCGCGACATAATACAGCAATTAACGTCGCAAATTCTGCGGCAAAAATACTAAAATAATGCTGAACTACCAAATAAAAACGCAAAATATCGCATATCCTGCGGCATTTTTGCTCTACAATCGTCGGAAGCCTTCTTCTGAATTCTCATTTTCGTAGAAACTCGCTGGGAGTAAGCCCCGTGATGCGCTTGAAGAGACGAGTAAAATGGTGGGGGAAATCGAATCCGAGCAGGCGGGAGGTCTCGCTGATGTTGTGACCCTGCATCAAC
>JAEEGK010004769.1_pt1 | contig 33041 bp, 30 predicted proteins | sample 8958771 | NCBI WGS metagenome assembly JAEEGK01 (sample SAMN16246547, study PRJNA631951) | gut metagenome | biome: gut microbiome; feature: rumen; material: SC-attached | host: Bos | place: Iran: Karaj | collected 2018-10 | reverse complement strand
TCTTGACGACTTCGAGATTCTCGTCTTTGGATATAGGTATAAGATTGGTCCTGTCGAGCAGAGCCCCGTTATTGTCATATATGAATCCGCCCACCATGATAATGAACAATATGGCGGTGACTACTATAAGAACAACGTCTTTCCTTGATAACTGCGACATGAGGTCCTCCCTTATATCTCGTACAACATACTGCCGTTATGATAAGTTATTTCTGCAATTCTCTCAATATCCGTGTTGCGTATCTCGGCGAGCTTCTGCGCCACGTAAGGCACGAAGCAGGGCTCATTCTGCAGACCCCTGTTGGGTTCCGGAGTAAGATACGGACTGTCGGTCTCTATTACGATGCGGTCTTCAGGAGTCTCCTGCGCCAGAACCGGACCCTTCTTGTTGTTCTTGAAGGTCAGAGGTCCGTCGAATCCTATGTAGAACCCGAGCTTAACTATCTCTCTTGCGGCCTCAGGCGACATCGAGCAGCAGTGGCATACGCCGGGATTGCCGCGCAGCTGTCCCCTGCCGGCAAATTCTCTGAGGATATCCAGGCAGTCACCCGTGGCATCCCTCTCGTGAAGGATGATGGGAATATCAAGTTCATATGCCATCTGAAGCTGTCTTCTGAATACGTCCTGCTGAACATCGCGCGGTGACAGGTCATAGTAATAGTCCAGGCCGATCTCGCCAAGCGCGCAGATCCTCTTCTCTTTGCGGTGCTCGAGTTCTCCCCTGAGGTATTCGTCAGTGGCATCCGTGTAGTCTTTTGCCTCGTGCGGATGAACGCCCACCGAGCAGAACAGCTCGACGCCGCTCTGACCGTTAAGATCTTCGCACATGGCAACTGCCTTTCGCGATGTCTCCTCGGAATCTCCGGGGATGAGGATGCGCTTTACGCCTGCCGCAGATGCCCTCGACAAAAGGTCAGAGGCGGATACTCCCGCCTCTGAGAACTTTCGGTCATATATATGAGCGTGCGTGTCGAAGAAGACTCCGCTGCCGGTATAGTAGCGCGGCTCCCTCACGAGATATCCGCTCCGGCCTTGATGGAATCGTCGAACTCGATGACGCGGTATCTGTCGCCGTCCTTGACGGACAGGATCATGCCGTTGCTCTCGAGACCCATCATCTTACGGGGCTCCAGGTTGATGATCATACCGAGCGTCTTGCCGATGAGCTCTTCGGGCTTGTAGTACTTGGCAATGCCGGAGAGCACCTGCCTCTCGCCGAAGCCGTCGTTGACGATGAACTTCAGGAGCTTGTCGGACTTGGGTACGTTCTCGCAGGAGATTACCTTTACTGCCCTGAGATCCAAAGCAGCAAAATTATCGAACTTCGTCAGGGGCTTTGCAGGCTCGATGTCGGACGGAGCCTCCTCTTCAGCCGGGAAGAGTGAAGCAAGCTCAGCCAGCTCCTTCTCTACATCTATTCTCGGGAAGAGAACGGGGCCCTTCTTGACTGTTACGTCAGCAGCGAGCAGATACTTCTGAGCTGCGCACTCCCACTTGGTGTTCTCTTCGGTCGCACCGATCTGCTCGAAGATCTGGGGTGCGATGTGAGGCATGACGGGCGACAGAAGGATGGTAACTCTTCTTACCGCGTCGAGCAGGTTATAGAGTACTGCGGCAAGTCTCGGCTTGTTTGCCTCGTCCTTGGCAAGTACCCAGGGCTCGTTCTCGTCGATATACTTGTTTGCCCTTGCGACTACTCTGAACAGTCTCTCGAGACCGTCGGAGAATCTCATCTCGGAGAAGTTATCGGATACGAACTCAGGCAGAGCGTCGAGCTGAGCCACGAGGTCCAGGTCAGCCGTTGTGAACTCCTTCTCCTCAGGCAGCGTGCCGTCAAAATACTTGATGGCCATTGCCACGGTCCTGGATACGAGGTTGCCGAGATCGTTGGCAAGGTCAGAGTTGTATCTGTTGAACATCATCTCTGTCGAATAAGGCATGTCGGAACCGAATACCATCTCTCTTAAGAGGTGATATCTGAGCGCATCTACGCCGTATCTCTCGGAAAGTACGAACGGATCGATGACGTTGCCCTTGGACTTGCTCATCTTGCCGCCGTCGCCGAAAGTGATCCAGCCGTGACCGTATACCTTCTTAGGAAGCGGTTCGCCGAGCGCCATAAGGATCGCAGGCCAGATGAGAGAGTGGAACCTTACGATCTCCTTTGCCATGACGTGCATGTCTGCCGGCCAGTACTTCTCGTAGTCATCGTACTTATCGTTCATGAAGCCCAGTGCCGTGATATAGTTCGAGAGCGCGTCGATCCAGACATACACGATATGTCCTTCGTCGAAGTCTACCGGAACGCCCCACGTAAAGGATGTTCTGGATACGCAGAGATCCTGGAGTCCGGGCTCGATGAAGTTGTTGATCATCTCGTTGACTCTGGACTTCGGGTTAAGGAAATCCTTCTCCTCGTCAAGGAGCAGTTCCTTAAGCCTGGGTGCGAACTCGGAGAGCTTGAAGAAGTATGCCTCTTCCGAAGCATCCGTTACTTCTCTTCCGCAGTCAGGGCACTTGCCGTCTACGAGCTGGCTCTCTGTCCAGAAAGACTCGCAGGGTGTGCAGTATTTGCCCTTATATTCGCTCTTGTAGATATAGCCTGTGTCATAGAGCTTCTTGAAGATGCCCTGTACAGACTTGATGTGGTAATCGTCAGTAGTCCTGATGTATCTGTCATAAGAGATGCCGAGCGTAGCCCAGAGCTTCTTGAAGTTGTCGACGATAACGTCAACATAAGCCTTGGGTGCAACGCCTTCCTCTTCAGCCTTCTTCTCTATCTTCTGGCCATGCTCGTCAGTACCGGTCAGGAACATTACGTCATAGCCCTGCATTCGCTTCATTCGCGCGATGCAGTCGCATGCGATCGTCGTGTAGCAGTGTCCGATGTGCGGATTGCCCGACGGATAGTAGATCGGTGTCGTAATGTAAAACTTCTTGCTCTCGGTGTCAGCCATGATGACCCTCCTGTTACCTTAGTTGAATAACCTGTTAATTATAATACAAGGGTGCCTTTTTTCAAGAAAGTTCGAGCGTACGGGCATACATCTCCTTCTTGCCCAGCCCCGTAGCCTTGGATACGACCTGCGCGATATCCTTTGTCGGCATGCCTTTGTCCAGCAGGAGCTTTATGAGAGTATCGGCGTCGCAGGTGCCGGAAGCTTCCCCTTTCGGGCCGGATGAAGATGCGAGAGGCTCGAGGCACACGACGAACTCCCCGCGGGGTGCATTCTGCTCGAAATACTCCTTCGCCTCGCTTACGGTAAGCCTGATGACTTCCTCGTACTTCTTGGTGAGCTCTCTGCAGAACGACGCCTTCTTATCGCCGAAGCCCACGCCCTCGAGCTCTTCTATGAGCTTCTGTATCCTGTGCGGCGCTTCGTAAAGCACTATCGTCTCGCCGTAGGCTTTAAGCGCTTCGAGGCGGTCTCTCCTCTTCTTGCTCTCCTGAGGCAGGAACCCCTCGAAATGGTAATACCTCGTAGACAGCCCTGATATCGCAAGGGCAGACACTGCCGCGACGGGGCCCGGGATGACGGACACCTCGATGCCCGCTTCTACTGCAAGCCTTACCAGATCTTCGCCGGGATCAGATATCGCAGGCATTCCTGCATCAGATACCTGTGCCACGGTAAGTCCCTGCCTCATCATGTCAATGAGCACAGGGCCTTTGGAGGCCTTGTTGTGTTCCTGATAGCAGAAGAGCTTCTTCGCTTCGATCCCCTTCTCCTTGAGAAGGATGCCCGTGACTCTGGTATCCTCGCAGGCAATGACATCAGCCTGCGTAAGGACCTCTTCCGCCCTGGGCGACATATCCGACAGATTACCTATCGGTGTTCCTACGAGATAAAGCAATCCTTGTGTTCCTCCTCATATATAGCGGCGTGCCTTGCTGTCCTGACGAAGTTGCCCTCCGCATCCGTCTCATTCAGTATGAGCGGCGGGAGCACCCTGAAGTCAGCGCCGGGCGCGCCCTTCTTGCCTGCCAGAAGCGACAGGAAACTGTTCTTGTCTTCGGTCGCGTGCACGTTGATGAGTCTCGACGGAGCCAGTCCGTGTTTTGCAAAGAGTTCCAGGCACTCGGGAAGTCTCTCTGCCGTCATGCACATTACGGTGAATCCGCCTGAAGTGCGGGTCCTCTTCGAAGCCGTGGATATGAATGCTTCGAGAGAGCCGTCGCCGCCGAACCTGGATATCAGGGTCTCGGTGGAATTCCTGTCCGTATTGGTCGCAGGGCCTCTTCTCTCGCTGAAGAACGGCGGGTTCATGAAGACCACGTCGTAGCACTCGTTCTTTACTTCCGGCGGCAGGTCGGCAAGGTCGCAGTTGAACGCCCTCATCCTGTCGCCTGTGTTATTGAGCTCTATGTTCTTAAGGAGTATCTCATAGGGTTTGGGCTGCAGCTCAATGCAGTCTATCTTTGTGACAGGGAGCCTTGCCGCCGCACACATCGCGCAGGAGCCGATGCCGGAGCCGAGTTCGAGCATCTTCGCCTTGTCTGCGTGGCCCTGCCTGATAAAACTCGCGGCAAACCAGGCCAGCAGCACGCTCGCGGTTCCGAGCTTGAAGATGCTGTCGTCCTGATAAAGTCTGAATCCTGCTCTTCCCAGGTCGTCGATCTTGAGATTATCCATCACCCGATTATATCACGGCAATAAAAAACCGGCGGGAAGAACCCGCCGGCCGTTCGATTCTTTACAGATCGGCTGATCAGCCCTCAGCGATAGCGCCTACAGGGCAGTTGCCAGCGCAAGCACCGCAGGAAACACAAACATCAGCATCGATATTGTACTGTGTATCACCCTGAGCGATAGCTCCAACAGGACAACCGTCAGCACATGTGCCGCATGATACGCATGCATCAGAAATTACATAAGCCATATTACATTACCTCCTATATGTGGTTCGATTTAATTATTCACCACAACAATGCGGTTAGGCAAGAGCAACTATTCTGTGCGGTATCACTCGCCGTCGGGAGCGCCCTCTCCGCGAGGGTCTGATGCGCTTTCGTTTGCGCCGTTATTGCCGGAAGATCTCTTGGGGCAGTTACGGCATCCGGACTTCATGTCGGAGTTCAGGGGCTCGAGCTCTGCCCAGGGGAATTTCTGGATCTCGGTCTCGTTCTCGCTCGTGAACTTGACGCTTATCGTCTCTTCTATGTAGTTGACGTCGCATACAACGCCGACGCCTTCCGGTGTCCTTACACGCTTTCCCTGCTCGGGAAGTCTGTTGTGGGCATCCTCATACGCTTCCTTCTCGAACTGCAGGCAGCACATGAGCCTTCCGCACGCACCGTTCAACTTACCCGGATTAAGGGACAGACCCTGCTGCCTTGCAAGCTTGAGATTTACCGGCGCGAAATGATTCAGGAAACAGCAGCAGCACAGCTCTCTTCCGCAGATGCCGATGCCTCCGACGAGCTTTGCCTGATCTCTCGAACCTATCTGTCTGAGCTCGATCCTCGTGTGGAAGGCATAAGCCAGATCCTTGACCAGTTCTCTGAAGTCGACTCTGCCGTCAGCGGTGAAGTAGAACACGACCTTCTTGCCGTCAAGCGTGAAGGCGCAGTCAACGAGGTTCATCTCGAGTTCTCTTCTCTCGATGAGCTCTCTGCACTTGACCATCGCGTCCTTCTCTTTGGCGCACTTCTCGTCATATGCCTTGAGGTCTGCTTCTGTAGCGAGCCTCTTGATGGGAAGGATGTCCTTGACATCGCCTTCTAAGTCATATGGTTCTTCGCAGACATGTGCAAGGTCTATTCCCTGCTCTGTCTCTACGATAACGCTGTCACCGATCCCGAGCGACAGTCCGCCTGTCGTAAATCTGTATGCCTTGCCGGCATCACGGAACCTGACATTAACTACTTTTGTCATCTCTTGAACTCCTCATGTATTTTGATCATCAGAGCGCAGCACGCTCCGTCGTAATTTGTATTCACGCTTATCATCTTGACGAACTCTGTGACCGCCGCCTTGCATCTGCCGATAGCCACGGAATTGATGTGGCGGTTCTCGAGCGCGAACTTCCTTATCTTGGCTGCCGTCTCAGTCGCAGCTTCGCGGTCGGGATAGACATTGTACATCAGTATGTCTCCCAGGACCTTGAACATGATCTCTATTATGAGATCTGCGTCCTTCTTGTTGTCTGCAAAGAAAGCGCTCCCGTCAGTCAGTATGTCCGTATAGCTGTCGCTGCCAAGGCCCAGCAGGAGATCCGTTACCTCGCGGTTAAGCGAGATGTAGGAATCGTCTGACGTCATCGCCAGAGCCCTTCCGGGATTGCCTCCGCAGTATGAGCAGATGGTGCGGAGCGTGTCTTCGTCTCCGGGTGCTTCGCGGAGCTTAAGGACATCGTAGACCTCTTCTTCGGTATATCTCGATATCTTCAGGACTTCCGAGCGCGAGAGCACCGTATCGAGGACATTGCCAGACAACGACGATAGCAGGATGAAAGCCACATTGGCAGGCGGTTCTTCTATGGACTTGAGCAGGGCGTTCTGACCTGCCTCGGCAACATAGTCCATGTTGATGATGAACACCTTGTTCCTCGAGAACTGGGGCTTGACCACGCTGTCTGCGACGATCTTCTCCCTTACGTCCGCGACCGGTATCATCTTGCCGTCAGAAGGAGCGTCGACCCTTACGATATCCGGGGTCGTACCGCCTTCGAAATAGTTGCAGCAATTGCACTTTCCGCACGCACCGTCCTCGCCGGGGTTCTCGCACATGAGCGCCTTGGCAAACTCCTCGGCAAAGGAGTGCCTGCCCATACCTTTCGCACCGGTAAGGATATAAGTGCCGGCGTGTCTGTGCCTTGCCTCGCCCGCAAGGATCGTCTTGAGCTTGTGCTGTCCGATAAGAGCCGTAAGTGCCATTTACAGCCTCTCTTCTACTGCCTGCTTGATATCGCCGAAGATCTCTTCGGGCGTTCTTCCGGCATCGACCACATGGATCCTGTCAAAGGAATCGGCGGCCTTAAGATAACCGTTCCTGACACTGCGCTGGAACTCTAGGCCGAGAAGTTCCATGCGGTCGTCGGCCTCTCCTCTTCCCTTCCTTCTCGCATAAGCATCTTCGACGCTCAGGTCCAGAAGGAAAGTTATATCGGGCGCCAGGCCTGATGTGGCAATATCGTTAAGGGTAACGACCAGATCCTCGCCAAGGGATCTCGCGACGCCCTGGTAAGCAAAGGTCGAATCGTAGAACCTGTCGCAGATGACCGTGGTGCCGGCCTCTATCGCAGGTCTTATCTTCTCATCAACGATCTGCGCGCGGGCAGCCTCAAAGAGAAGGAGCTCTGCCGCAGGCGACATCTCGTTGTTCTCCTTATCAAGAAGGATCGACCTTATCTTCTCGCCGATCACGGTCCCGCCCGGTTCCCTCACGAGGAGGAAGGGCCTGCCGATGTCTTCGAGATAGGCGGTCAGGAGCCCTATCTGCGTGCTCTTGCCGCATCCGTCGATCCCTTCGAATGTTATGAATAAACCTCTGTCCATCTTAGTCAAGGCTGATGTTCTTCATGGCAGCGATATCGAGATAGATCTCCTTGGTTATCCTCGCATTCTCGCTCCTGATATCCTCGACTGTCTCTTCGCGCTTCTTGATGGGCATGGAAGGCTTCGGGCTGTCCTGGAACTGGCCCTGATTCTCACGGGGCTGCTTGGGGCCTCTGTTACGGTCTCTTCTCTGATAGCCGTCCCTGGGCTTCTTGCTCTGTCTGCCTTCGCCGTTCTCGCGCTTGCCCTGCTGTTTATTCTCAGCGCCGCCCGCACGGTTGTTACCGCCGTTCTTGGGGCCGTTATAGCGCTTCTTTCTGTGGTTCCTGTTGTTATTGCGTCCGCCGTTCTGGGGCTTCTCTGCGCCCGTTACATTCTCAGCCATGCAATCCTCCAATAAACATACTTATCCGATTTTAACGCTTTATTATAAACTTTAGATGTGAATAACTCAAATGCCGTCCGGCAGGCGTCTGATCGCCTTGTCTTCCGGAATGGGCACGCCGATATCTGTAAGCTCGGACATCGGTGCGAGCACAAAGGCGCGCTCCGTATACCTCGGATGGGGTATCGTAAGGCGCTCGGTATCCATCGTGAGATCGCCGTAAGTGATGATGTCTATGTCCAGTGTCCTCGGGCCCCAATGGATGGTCCTCTCCCTGTGGAATTCCTGCTCTATACTCTGGGTAAGATCCAGAAGTTCGAGCGGTTCAAGGCTCGTCATGAAGCTCACGCAGGTATTAAGGAACCACGCCTGGTCTTCATAGCCCACCGGCTCGGTCTCGTAGTAGGATGCCCTCTTAAGACCCGTTATCTCGGAAGACGCTTCGAGTATGGCTATGGCGCCGTCTATCGTCTTACGCCTGTCGCCCATGTTCGAGCCAAGAGACAGGATGCAAAAGGCCTTATCTTCCACGCTCTATCCTCACCTGCATCGTCTCGAAGATCCCGTCTACCGGAGCATCAGGCTTGGACACGGTAACGGCGGTCTTAACGCACTCCGGCGCATAATCTAATATCACGTCGCAGATCTTCTTTGCCAGGTGCTCTATAAGATCGCTGTAATCGTTCTCGACGAGCTCTCTTATAAGAGCATAGAGCTCCGCGTAATTGGTCGTATCTTCGAGTCTGTCAGTCTCGGCACCCCTGATCTCATCGAAGAAGAGTTCTGCCGTGACCGTGAACAGCTGGCCGTTCTCCTTCTCTTCCGGAAGGACTCCGGTATGTCCGAAGAAATCCATGTTCTTAAGGGTAATGACGTCCATCTTACTGCCCTGCGAAAATGTTATACGCATATATCGTCATGTCACATCCGTCCAGCTGCTGGCGGGTATTCTTGACGTCGTGCACGCGCACGATGGAAGCACCGGAAGATACCGCGGTGCAGGCAAGTCCTATGGAGACGTTGTCTATATACTTGCCGTCTACGCCTTCTGATGAGAACATGCGGACTACACGCTTTCTGGAGCCTCCGTAGAGCACGGGATACTTGCCGCCCATGCCGAACTGCATGATGCCCGAAGTAAGCGCCAGGTCCTGCAGCCTCGACGTGCCGAAGCCGATACCCGGATCCGTTATGATCCTGTCGTCTGAGATACCGCTTTCGTTCGCGAGCTTAATGCTCTCCTTGACATAGTTGATGCCCTCGGTGAGGTCGTCTGCGCGGAAATCGGTCGCGCCCTTGTCGATGAACCTTCTGTTGTACATGAGGACGACTGCCGCACCTGAATCTGCTGCGGTCTTCGCCATCTTGGGATCAGCCTTCAGGCCTGATACGTCGTTTATGATGTTCGCGCCTGCTTTGACGGCAGCCTCTGCCACGTCCGACTTGGTGGTGTCAACGGAGATGATGACGTCCAGTTCCTTGCGGATCAGTTCGATCGCGGGGATGACTCTCTCCTTCTCGACGTCAGTTGTCACGGGAGTATATCCGGGCCTTGTGGACTCGCCTCCGACATCGATTATGTCGGCGCCCTGCTCGACCATCTCTTTCGCGTGCTCAAGTGCCTTCTCGGGCGTGTCGTACATGCCGCCGTCGGAGAAAGAATCGGGCGTAACGTTAAGTATGCCCATTACGAATGTCTTCTTACCGAAGACGAGTTCCTTGTCTCCGCACTTGATGGTTCCTGCAAATCTTCCGTCCGGACTTATCATTCCCTTATCCTCCCAGTCTTTGTCTGTTGATGAGCGCGAGCGCTTCATTCCTTGTGCGGGCGTCGGTCCTGCAGCCTCCTCTCATGGCGGAAGTTACAGTCTTCGAACCCGGCTTTCTTATTCCTCTCATCGTCATGCAGAGATGCTCTGCTTCGATTATGACGCATACTGATCTCGCGTCCACCGCCTCGGTGATCTTGTCTGCGATCTCGGATGTGAGACGCTCCTGAAGCTGCGGTTTACGCGACAGAGTATCGACGATCCTCGCGACCTTGGACAGGCCCAGGATCTTGCCGTCTCTCGGGATATAGACGACGTGCGCCTTGCCGTGGAAAGGCAGCAGGTGATGCTCGCACATCGAATAGAACGGGATATCGCCGATGAGGATCATCTCGTCGTTGCCTTCCTCATGGAAGACCTTGATGTCCTTGGAGATGTCCCTGTGAAGACCCGAGAAGATCTCGGCATACATCCTTGCAACGCGCTGGGGCGTCTCCTGGATGCCTTCCCTGTTGGGGTCTTCGCCGATCGCCTCAAGGATCTCTCTGACCGCATTCTCGATCTTCGGGAGATCCATGTTCTGACGGCTCTCTATCGGAAGTGCTTCATCGTTGTCGTAATCGTACATTTATCGTTTTTCCTCTCACTTCATGTGTTCTTTTCTGTATTCCATCGGGGTCTTGCCCATCAGTTTCCTGAACGCGACGTTGAACCTCTGCGGCGATGAGAAGCCCGACTGTACTGCGATCGATGAGACCTTGATCTCGTTGTTCTCGAGGAGCTCGCACGCCTTCTCGATCCTCTTGCGCATCAGGTAGTTCATCGGGCTTATTCCGAGCTCATCCTTGAACGCTCTCGTAAAATATCCCTGGCTCAGGAAGACATACTGCGCAGCTTCCGCCACGGTTATGCCCTGCTCGAAATTCTCATCCATATACTGCCTTGCGATCTTGACGAGCTCTCTTGCCTTGCCGTTCTTAACCCTGAGGTTCTCCTCCCACTCGTTGCGCATAGCGCGGGACAGGTGGATCATGAGTTCTACGGTAAGGGTGTGGATCATGAACTCCTTGGCATATCTGTCGCCGGCCTTCTCGTCGACGATCTGCTCTGCCAGGATCGATATCTCCTTCTTCTCGCTTCCGTTGACGAGGAAGAACGGCTGCCTTGCCATCTCGTTGTCTTCCGTGATACCGAGGTCCGCGAACTGCAGGAAGTTCTCCAGCGGGATCTGCGCCATCGATCCGGGAATCATGACCGTAGGTCCGGCGCTGTTGTTCTTTATGCCGGAAGTAACGTCAGTAGCGGCGGAATTGCCGAGCTCCTTAACGTCGTGAACGAATCCGAAGTAGAGGTTGAACATATCCGCCTTACGCGACTTTATCGTGATCTTGTGCTTAACGAGCGGCCTTATGATGAGGATCTTGCCCTTGTCCAGGCTGATCGTCTCGCCGTTTATCACCGCATCGATGCGGCCCTCTCTCAGGTAGAGGAGCTCATGCGAATTATGATAGCTGATCTCCGGCAGGGACGCCGAAGTATCGTATGTATGCTCGATGCCTTCGATTACGACCGGCACCGAACCTGATGCGGAGATAACACCGTCTACTATCTCGGGAAGTAATTTGTCGAACATATATCTGCCCTCACACAAAACTTATGCTGTCAATGTAGATCTCGCCGTTACGGTCTGAATCTTCGATATATATCTTGAGGCTCGTCAGGCTTATCGGGCCTTCCTCCTCGTAGTCGAGCGTGACTGTCTGCCACGTGAGCTGCTGCTTGATGTCAGCCTCGCCGAAGCCTTCGACTATGAGCTTCTTGTGCTTCTGCTCGGGGTTGAAGATCGTGAGCTGTATCTTGTCTCTTCCGTACACTTCGATCGGAGCGAACAAAGATGCATACATGAGGCAAGGCTCGAATCCGAACAGCGACTTATCGGTCTCGTATCTGATCCTGAGCGATGCCGAACCCGTGAGCTTATGCATGTTGTCCACGGAGATTATGCCGTTGCCCTTGAATGTCCTGTAGATCTTAAGGACCTCGAAATCCGAATCTGCCGTAGCCTTGCCGACGAACTCGAGACTGTCGCAGTGCGTGAAGCTGAGGTCGGGCGCGAAGTACGCCGGATCTCTGTCGAACCTGAACGGCAGCACCGGAAGGTCTTCGCCGTTCCTGAGAGTCGCGTCATGCGGGAACGGAGTGAAGCCGTATGTGATGCTTACAGGCTCTTCGATATCGTCTCTCCAGACCATTACGCACATGCCGTAGAGGCACTTGGCGTGAGCCGGATAGAAGATCCTGTCCTCGCCTGCTATCGCAAATCCCGTGATCTCGGATGCCGCATCAGATACCTTGAATCCGCTGTTAAGGTTCGAGAATCTGATGATCCTCTTGTTGCCTGCGATCTCTATGTCGTTGGGCTCGGGTGAGGACTTGGACATCTTGGGTGAGAAGTGGATTCCCAGTGCGATGGTCGCGAGCCTCGTGCCGAGCGTGAAGCTTATCGTCTTGTCAGGCAGCAGCAGGTCATGCAGGCTTACGATACCCGAAGGCATCTGCAGCATCTTGGTGAATGCCACTATGTTCTCGTTGAACTCGAGCACGCCATAGGGGTCCGAGAAATCAACGTCGTTCGGATGCATCGCCACGAACAGCGCGGACGGCATCTGCTCGTCATCGTACACATTCTTCGGCTCGAAAACTTCCGCCAGAGTCGTCATCAGGCCCATCAGCATCAGGTCGTATCTGCCGAACCGGAGTTCGCCCGCATTAGGCGAGAAGCAGAAGCCTCTGACGCCCAGTCCCCTTAACGGGTAGAGCTTCGTCCTGTAGAGCGTGGACATCCTGAATTTCGGGCTTATATAGTTCTTCTCGTCCTCTTCCTTACTCTTCTTCTGGTAGGAGCCGCCCTTGTCCTTGAGCATGTCGAAGTCGAGCTGCTGCGCGCTCGAATAAGTGATGTTCTCCTTGTGTCCCTTGGACGAATTAAGCGTGCTAGAAGATGAGGTCGGGAAGTCCAATTCCGGCTTGGCAACATCATCGGGGTCTTCACCCTTGAGTCTCTTGACTTCGTCAGCCAGGCCGATGTCGATGTCGCCCATCGCGTTGACGTCCTTAAGCTCCTTCTCGAGGTCGGTCGCTTTCTCGCGCCTTCTGTCGATCTCTAAGAGCTTCTTGTATCCTTCGTCATCGAGGTACAGGCCCATGAGCATGCAGTCATACTTCAGGGCTTCGACGCTGTCCATCGCAGAGGGCGATATCCAGTTGATTATCGTGGAATCGGCATAAGACAGATCCACGACGCCTACCGGGTATGAGATCTGATCAGACAGTGTATATGCGAACGAGAATGCCGAAGAAGATACGTCGGCAAGCTCTGTTGTGTCAGTAACCTTGATCCAGTGAGCATCCTTAAGATGGTCCTTGGGCTCTTCGGAGTAGATGGTCTCATCCTTCTCGAGTCCGCTCCTCGAGGGCGTGAAGAATCTCAGATAGTTCATGACCCTTCTCTTGAGGGGCGTCTTGGTGGCGTTGGCATCCTTCATGGGCACCGACAGGAAGTCAGAACCGAGGAACACCCAAACGTCGCCGCATCTGATATCCGATAAGACGATCTGGTCCGTGAGGCATTTGAAAGTGAATGTGTAAGTATCCGAAGAAGCCTTGTACGCAGGCATCTTGAAGCTGAAGTCGCCTCTGGAGTTTGTCGTGGTCTCCAGGCTTAAGATGACACCGTAATCGGTATCGAGCTTGGATACCTTACGGCCGTCCGTAGGGTCCTTCTTGACTTCGAAAGTGATGGTGGCACTGGGGGCTGCCTTACCTCTGATAGTGATCTCTATCCCCTGCTGGAATACAGCCTTATCGCTGAGCCAGCTCGTCAAAACTATCGGATTGATCTGCATTCACATTACCTCTCTTAATAAATAAGACAGTAACATTATACATCAGACTTCGCCAACTATAACCTTAATTCCTCTTTCTCTGCACTCATTGAGGATAGCCTCGGGTGCGCCGGAATCCGTGACGAGGTATTCGATCCTGTCAGTCTCAAGGAAGTTCGAGGTGGAATCGAACCCGACCTTGGTCGAATCGATGAGAGCCACGATATGCTTTGCCCTCTCGGCACACATCCTCTTGAGCTCGAGCTCGTAGAAGTTGTTGCCGGTAAGGCCGGATGTCAGCGAGAAGCCGTTGCCGGACACAAAATAGTAGTCGGCCGAGAGCCTTCCGATCATCTCCTTGCTGAGAACGCCCTCGATGGAACCCGAATGGGGCCTGAGCATTCCGCCGATGATTATTATCGTCTTGAAGTTGTTGTATCTCTGAAGCTCCATCGCCGTGTGGATGCCGTTGGTGATGACCGTCACGCCCTTCGCCTTCTTCAGGAACGGGATCATGTGATAGGTCGTCGAACTTGCATCCATGAAGATGGTGCTGCCGCTCGGAACGAGTTCAGCAGCCTTCCTGCCGATCGCATTTTTGAGAGGAACGTGCTGGACCGAACGGACCATGTAATTCTCTCCGCCGGAGAGCTGCTTGGGCTTAGCAGGGAGCCTTATGCCGCCGTGGAACCTTATGATCGCACCGTCGTGCTCGAGCGCCCTTATATCGGTCCTTATCGTCGAACCCGTAACGCCCAGCATCTCGGACAGTTCGACTGTCTTGATCTCATGCTCGCGCTCAAGAATATCGAGGATCTTCTTACGTCTGTCTGTATCGTTCGTTTCTTTCATATGAAAATATTAGCAAGTGAAAATTCGGGTGTCAACAAGCCGGCACCTTTCATTTGAAATCACTACAGACTTATCTGAAAGTGCTGGTAATCCTTGGGATTGCTCCAGCTTCCGCCCCACGTCCAGCCGTACGCAGTAAAGAGTTCGTAGGCTCTGTCCGACGTCGTGATGACGTGCGGCATGTCAGACGACCTGTTGTATACATAGTCCGCCGCATTGTCATGTGAGAATTTGTAAGACCCGTCATCCTGAATCGACACGTAGGGGTTGTACTGCGGGTTTATGTCGATCGCGAGGCCGTAGGAGTGTTTCGAGAGCTTCGATGAGCCCGTCGCAGGCCTGTAGCAGAAGCACGACGTGTTGTTGTGGTCTATGGAATTCCAGTCGGACCCGGTCGCGTCGCCGGTCCAGTAATTGTCGATGAGATACATCTTCTCTATCTGATACCCCTCGCTGCAGAGCGTCTCGAAGATCTCCATGACGTCGGACGCGACGGCCTTGTTGACGATCATCTCGCCCACCTGGTACTCGCCGTCAAAATTGACGTGCAGCATCTTCAGGTACCTCAGATCCGACAGCGAGATATAGTCGTTCTCGACGTAGGACTGGCCGTAGATCCTGTTGTACACGCTGCCGCCCTCGGTGATCTCCGACGAAGTGAAATACTGCCAGAGGTTGCTGTCATCTATAAGGCTCGAAGATATCACGTCGCCGGGCGCATAGCCGTCCAGGCTCGTGAGCTTGCCCTGCGTTGTTGTCTCTTCGGTCGTCGTCTCTGTGGTGGTCTCTTCAGTGGTCGCCTGGGTCTCGAGCGTCGTCGTAACCGCCACCGACGCCTGGATCTGCGCTTCAGTGACACTTGCTTCAGGAGTCGTCTCGGGAACGGAAGCGGGGATCGTCTCAGCTATCTCGGGCTTCCTCTGCGCGAAAACAACAGCCGCCGTAACGCCTGTCGCAATGACCGCGACCGTAACGACAGCCGCGAGGATGATGTTGGTCTTCTTAAGTCTCTCATCCGAAAGGAAATCACTGAATCTGCTCATAAAACCAATGATAGCATAAGGCACGGGGAATCGAATAACTGCGTGTGACTAAAATGTGAGTGATCAGCCTTCAAATACTCACAAATCCGTCACAATTGGCCGATAATGCGTATTTTGTGAGTAAAATGCCCCTTCCCGCGCACAAAATCGTCACAAGGCTGATAGAATGACATTATGTACGAATGGCTTCACAACTTACTTCAGGATCACAAGGGTGATGTTATCTTCACCTGTTTCGGACCGGCCCATCTGATCATGGCGGGTATCATCCTGCTGTCGATCGTCCTTATCGTCATCTCTTTACGCAATAAGGATCAGAAGCACAGGGACCGTGTCATGAACATTCTGATCGCCATTCCCGCCGGGCTTTACGTGGCGGACTTTTTCCTGATGCCGTTTGCTTATGAGATGATCGATATCGAGAAGCTGCCTTTCCACGTATGCACCGCCATGTGCGTAATGTGCTTTCTCAGCCGCAGGATCCCAAAACTCGCGGGATACAGAGTCCATCTGGCACTCCTCGGCTTCATCTCCAACCTTGTCTATGTCATCTATCCTGCAGGCCTCATGTGGTATCAGATAAGCCCCCTGAGCTACAGGGTGATACAGACTCTCCTGTTCCACGGAACCATGACAGCATACGGAATAGTCACATTGCTGTACGATGAGTATAAGCTGTCATTCAAGACATGCTACAAAGACATTATCGTTCTGGTCTGCATGACCGCCTGGGCCCTTCTCGGGAACACACTTTATAACGGTTCTGCCGGAAGCTACGATCACTTCCACAACTGGTTCTTCGTTGTTCAGGATCCGTTCGGGATGTTCAGCAAAGAAACAGCTCCGTACATAATGCCGGAGCTGAACATAGTTATCTTTTTTGCAGTTGAATCAGTGGTGATCCTGATTCTCACCTTGATCAGGCGAGCTTCATGTAGCCGTCCTTGATCCAGCCGAGCTTTCTCATCACTTCGCTGAATACAAGTGACAGGACAGCGGGAGCGACGATGCAGACAATGAGCATTCCAACCCATGCCATTGCATCGAGAGTGCCGGATTCGGTCATTGCGGAGAAACATCCGATGGGGCCTACCATTCCGCATGTACCCATGCCTGCAGCAACGCCGTTGCACTCGAGCTTGAATACCATTGTGGACAGAGGTCCCGTGATGGCAGAAGCGAGTGTCGCGGGAACCCAGATCTGCGGATGTCTTACGATGTTGGGCATCTGGAGCATGGAAGTTCCGAGGCCCTGTGAGACGATGCCGCCCCACTTATTCTCTCTGTAGGAAGCAACTGCAAAGCCCACCATCTGAGCGCAGCAGCCTGCGAGTGCAGCACCGCCCGCGATGCCTGCGATACCTATAGATGCGCAGATGGCGGCACTGGAGATGGGGAGCGTAAGGATTATTCCGACCACGACGGATACGATGATGCCCATCGGGAGCGGATAGAGTGTTGTAGCATAGTTGATGAACTGTCCGAGCCAGTTCATTGCTACGGCGATCGCAGGGCATGTGAGATATGCGATGAGCGCGCCGACGCCGATGGAGACGACGGGAGTTACGAGAATATCGACCTTGGTCTCCTTGGATACGAGCTTACCGAACTCGGCAGCGAAGATAACGGCAACGAATACGCCCAGAGGACCAGCCGCATAGGGCTGTCCGGGATATGCGTTGGCAAACATGCCGACTGCCGCAGAGCAGGCGATAACGAGCATCGGAGCCTTAAGTGCAGCAGCGATGCCTACGCCTATCGCAGCACCTGTTGCCGCGGAAGCGAGTGAACCTGCCTGAGCCAGGAAATGAGCCGTCCTCTCGAAGAACGCACCGTCTATCATGCCGATGTACTTGGCGATCGTGGACAGTATGGTTCCGATGAGAAGTGATGCGAACAGACCCTGAGCCATACCGCTCATGGCGTCAACAAAATAAGTCTTGGCGGAAAGAGTGATATCCTTCTTGGTGAGGAACTCTCTGAAAGTCATCTTCTTTGCAGGCTTCTTGGCCGGCTTCTTGTTCTTCTTACCTGACATTAGGCAATACCCCCTCGTGATATTGGACTAATGTTATCACGAATTCCAAAAGGTGCTTTCTGCTCTTTTATATGAAATTACGTCAAAATCATATACTTCATTTAGGACTTTTGAATTAAAAGCCTCCTGAAGTCCCATGTCAGCCGCTATCTGCCCGTCCTTGACGAACACTCCGCGCCTGCAGATCCTCGCAGCTTCGCCCAGGTCATGGAAGACGCCTGCAAGTGTATTGCGGATCTTCTTACCGTTATATTCGGTCGTGCCTTCAAGCCACTTGGCCATATAATCCGTAAGCTCTGCGCGGTATCTGACATCAAGGTTGTTGCCGGGCTCATCAAGGAGCACCACGGGCGTCTGCTGGGCAAATGTCCTGGCAAGAAGCGCTCTCTGCAGCTGTCCGCCTGACAGTTCTGACAGGAGCCTGTCCTTAAGCTCATACACACCGCAGTCGTTCATAACGCGGTCTACTGTCTCCTTATCTTCCGCAGTGGGGCCTGCCAGCCCTCTTCTCATCCTCACATACCTGCCGAGCATGACCGCCTGGCCTACAGTGTATGAGAAATACATATCCTGAGTCTGGGGCATAAGTGCAATGAGCGACGCGATGTCTCTTCTTCTCATGGAAGATGCGTCAGTTTCCGCCAGAGTGAGCTCTCCTTCGTACGGAAGGAGCGATGCGATAACCCTAAGGAGCGTTGTCTTGCCTGCTCCGTTCGGACCGCCTATCATGACGGACTCGCCTTCTGCTATCGTAAGGCTGACGTTCTTCAGCACGGGAGTCTTCGCATAGCCTGCACTGATGTTCTTAAGTTCGATCAGGCTCATCCCTTCTTCCTCCCCGCAAAGAAAACATAGGCAAAGAAAGGCGCTCCGATAAGGGCCGTGACCGCACCTATCGGTATCTCCTGAGGCGAGAGCACCGTCCTCGCGATGAGGTCGGACAGCGCCATGAACGCACCTCCGTACAGGAACGACATCGGTATCAGCGTTCTGTGCCCGGGCCCGAAGATCTTACGCACCACATGCGGCGCCACCAGGTCCACAAAGCCTATCACGCCTGCAATGGAGACGGACACGCCGGTAAGGACCGAGCTCAGGATTATGAGAAGGATCTTTACCTTCTTGGTCTCCACTCCCATCGCCTTCGACTGCTCCTCACCGAAAGTCATGATATCTAGCTCTCTGGAGAAGAACAAGACCACGAGCGTGCATATCACCGCGACAGGAAGAACGATCGCGACATGAGTCCAGTTCCTTGCCGAGAACGAACCCATCATCCACAGCCAGAGCCTCTTATAGTGGTCGCTGTAGAGCGTTGCCAGGAAGTTCATTATTCCTGTCACGAACAGTGAGAATACCATACCTATCAGGATGACTGTAGTATTCGAAGACATCCTGTCTATCGCAGCCGTGAAGGCAAGGACTATCACAACGGTAAGAAGTCCCGCGGCAAAGCTAGTCACGGGAAGGATGAACGGCAGTGATATGCCGGATACGAGAACAAAGGCCGCACCGAGGCAGGCGCCCGAAGATACGCCCATCGTATAAGACGATGCCAGAGGATTCTGAAGAAGTGCCTGCATCACAGCGCCGCTCACCGCAAGGCAGCCTCCGACCAGGAAAGCCGCCAGAGCCCTCGGCATCCTGATGGTCCAGAAGATGGAATCCATCATGGGTGCAACTTCCGCAGGAAGCGGGCCGCCCGTAATGTGGCTCATGACGATGGACGCGAGATCCTTAAGAGAGATATATACGCTTCCCGCCCTTATGCAGATGACAAGAATGACAAAGCAGGCGATCACGGAAAGGATCACGCCTGCCCGTCTGCCTGCTTCGGTCTTGTTTATGGTTTTTGTTCCCGGATTGTTCTCCATCAGGAGTATCTATCAGAGGATAGCCTCTGCGAGCTCGGCGAACTGCTCGGGATAGATGAATGAACCCCACTCGATGATCGCCTGAGTTACGTGCTCGTTAGGTCTTGAGCAGAGGTTGTCTGTTACGAGGTAGACCTCGCCGTTCTTGATGGCAGTAACATCGCCCCAGCCTTCGAGTGCGAGGATATCGCCGACGGGATCTTCAGCCCATACATAGTTTGTGAGGATGACGTCAGGATTCATGGCGATCGCTTCCTCTTCGGTAATAGCAACCCAGCCCTCGAGGTCTGCGCATGCATTGACAGCGCCTACTTCAGTAAGCATGTCGGACATGTATGTGCCGCTGCCGAAGGAATAGATCATCGGATAATCAGCCGAAGGGATGGACATCATGAACAGTACTGTCTTTGTCTCGGGAACATCGGCAGCAAATGCCTCGATCTCGTCGAGCATGAGGTCCATGGACTCAACATAGCCGTCAGCTACTTCGGGCTCGTTAACGCAGAGACCGATGAACTGAAGGTCGAGCTTCAGGTCTTCCAGTGTAGCGGGCGTAGGGATGTCTGCAACGCAGATGCCTGCATCGACAAGCGACTGGAAAGGTGACTCGCCGCCAACATAGCTCATGCCGGATGTGAATACGATATCAGGCTCGAGTGCAGCGATTGCCTCGTTGTCAGGGTTCATCATGTCGAAGTTCGGGATCGTGGGATCGAGATCTTCGAGGTAATCAACAGAGTTGGAATCGATGCCTACGATCTTGTCAGACAGACCGAGCTCGATAAGGAACTGTGTCGTGGAAGGTGCGAGGGATACGATCCTGTCTACCTGGTCGGGTACTTCGATCGGAACGCCTGCGCGGTCCTCGGTAGGCTTAACATAGTCAAGGGGTTCAGTCTCTTCGTAAGAACCGAAGATGTCCTCTTCCTCAGAGACGATTTCTTCAACCTGTGAAGCTATTGCAGAAGCTTCTGCTTCGTCAACAGCAGGAGCCTCGGGCTTTGCGCATCCTGCAAGAACTGCAGCGGAGAGCGCTCCGCAAAGGATAAGTGAGATAAGACTCTTTTTCATTATTCGTGCCTCCATTTCTTAAAACAAAATAATTATACACAAAAATGCCCATGACCCCTTTTGTGCGATATATCGATTACTTATTGCAAACCGAAGGTAAAAACTATGAAGAAAGCGGTCCGCATACCGTGAACCGCTTCTTCTCGTAACTTATGTCTTTACTCTTCTGCGAAGAACTTCTTATATATAAAGATCGACGCTCCGCCCAACGCGATAAGTATCAGTCCGGCCAGTGAGTACGGGCTTAACCCCTCACCTGATGCGGGGACCGGTATCGGAGCCGGCGGTTCCGGCGCGGGAGATGGCGCAGGAGACGGGGTCGGGAGCACTTCCCATACCGCGTACAGCGTCACATCCCCGTCGAAATACACCACATCTCCGGGTGCCCATCTCGCCTCGGTCGCATTCGGATCGTCGGACCAGCCGAGGAACTTGTGCGACAGATCCCAGACGGGATCCGCATCGGGAAGGACGCTCCACGCGTTGACCGGGATGGAGATGTTATGAGGCAGCGAATCCGCATGTCCTCCGTTGGCATCGAAAGTGATGACCACGGGCCTCTGCGCGGGATCGAGCTCCCAGATGGCATAGAGGATCACTACTGTTTTTGAGCTGTCGTAAGGGATCGTATCTCCGGGCTGATAGTCGGGAGCAGATGCGTTTGCACTGAGTGCCCAGCCCTTGAAGACAAGTCCTCCGACATTCGGAAGAGAACTCGTAAGCGTTATGTTATCGCCTTTCGTGCCGATCTGGGGACCGGGAGCGCTCTTGCCGCCGTTGGCATTATAGACGACATACCAGCTGTTCTCGGCCTTATCCCACTGAGCATAGAGTGTTGTGTCTTCGCTTAAGGTAATGACGCAGCCCGGGGAATAGTATGTTCCGCTGCCGTCCTCTGCCGTGTTCCAGCCCAGGAACTGACGTCCTGACAGTTCGGGCATGTTGTTCGGCAGCTTGACATATTCGGTGTAGAACGGTGCGAAAGTGATGTCAGCCGGCCAGACAGTCGGCGTTCCGGACTCGGTATTCTTGAAGTATACGTGCTTCTCCGGCACTTCCAGCATGAAATTAAGTGCCTGGACATCCGCATTCTTGTCGAGTGTCAGAGTCTGGGATATCTTCCATGTGGGATCATGGGGGCTTGTGATCTCTGCAGTAACCTGTATCTGCTGATTTGCCGGTGCAAACAATACCGCCTTATTCGAAGCGTTGACCACGGCAGAAGCATACGGATCATAGTAAGATGCTACGGGTGTATAGGTTACCGTGGCGCCTTTGGTGCTCACATTAAGATTATCGTTAACAGTCACATCGATCCTGTATCCGTAGTTCTCACATGCTCCGGACTGCCATCCGCCGCCATAGGTATATGAGTTGTGGAGCTCACCTGAATCAATGGTCGTCTCATCGGAATAGAAATCGATCGTGTAATCAGTAAAGAACAGATTGATCGTGGCGCTGATATCCAAGCCCTGTTTCTCATCATAGGACAGATGCAGACAGCCGTCTTCACCGTCATGTGCACAGACATGTATCTTTGTCTGACTCGGATCCGGGGTATCAAACTGGTCCTTCGCAAAATTCGCGGTAAAATACCTGCCGCCATATTCAAGGAAATCAAGCGATAAGACAGGACCTAATGAGTAATCCAGGCCCATAAAGCTTACCTCGACATAAATAATCGCCAGTGACGCGTTCAGCTGAGATCCGATGTAGAAATTGATATCCTTGTTATAATCTGCCGGATTAGTGATATTGATCTCGCTGATGCTCACGGGAGTCTTGAAATCATTGATGTTGGCTCCGTTTACGGTAAGACCGTAATTGAATTTCGTGCTGAGATCTCCCTTAACATTCATGGGAGTATCATCAAAATCCACTACTACATCAAAAGTGTAAATGGCAGTAAATATATCGATCGGGATGGTGATCTTTGCCGCCTGAGCACTCTGCTTGCCGCCGGAGGAACCCGTGGTGGTGATATCAAAATCTATCGAAAAATCGAAGTTGAAGTTGATCTCAAAGCCCGAGAAAACATCGAAATCCAGACCGGCGCTGATATCGTTGACCCAGAAGTCAGTTATCTTACCGGACCAGTTGGTTCCTGATATATCCTCGTTCCAGTCGACACCGGGAATACTGTGTCCGTTTCCGGTTCCTACCGATCCTGTCGCGCTCATCCCAATTTTGCCGTCGGAGAAGAGCTGGTTGATGGTAATGCTGTCCGTATCTTCAAGGGTAACAATAAGATTACCGCTCGCGGTGTCGACAGACGGTGTTGTTCCTTCGTCGAAAACAAGGATCACATCGTCGCCGATGCTGTTTGCAAGGAAGACAATACCGGTCTTGCCTGTAAGCTGATTAGTCGGGATACCGGGCGTAACAGTCGCGGTCTTGCCGTCAGCCGAACAAGTGACAGTGTAGTTGGCACTGTCTGCCTCAGAGATGATCAGGAAAGAATCACGGTATACCAGATAGTTCACATCAGGATCTGCCGGATCGCCCAGGAAGCGCACACGCGGCGAGCCTCCGTAGTACGAGAGCTCGTGCGGATCCCACCCGTATTGATCGAGGTTCGAAGGCTCAGGGAGATCGTTGCCGTTGCCCTTGGCAGTCAGGAAATTGACGAACACACCGCCGACCATGTTGCTTGTATTGGACACATACTGCTTATCCACAGTTATGGTCGTCTGATCCGTCATGGTCACCGTCTCTTCCGGAGTCGTATCAGCCGGCATAGCGGTCTCATCTGCAGTCTCCTGCGTATCTTCAGGCGCCTGAGTCTCTTCTGTCTCCTGCGTCTCTTCTCCTTCGGCAGGCGGATCGGTCTCCACCGCCAGTGCATTAAAGGGCATTACTCCGACGATCAGTGCGACCGTTACGAGCAAAGCCAGTATCTTCTTGCTTTTCATTTTCAATTATCCTCCGTCGTTAAACGCACATAAGTGCATGCCTGATTTCTACAAACCCAAAACAATATAGGCTCATAGTAAGTATTCTTTATGTGCTTGATATTGCGAAAATGTAAATATTAGGCAACGGGATATATAAGAGTTTTTAAACCCGTTATTTTGATATAATAAGCAAACACAAGTAATAAAGCCAACAAGGGGAAATATTATGAAGATAAAGGATATCCTTCTGACCGATAAGCCGACGATCTCTTTCGAGGTCTTCCCGCCCAAGCAGGAAGCAGGTCTCGATAACGTTAAGGCGGCAGCAGGCGCTATCGCTGCCCTCCGTCCGTCGTTCATGTCGGTAACATACGGTGCGGCAGGCTCCACGAGCAAGCTCACATGCGAAGTGGCATCAGACATCAAGAACCTGCACGGCGTATCCGTCATGCCCCACCTCACCTGCGTCGCTTCGACCAGAGAGCATGTTGATAATATGCTCGCCAGGATCCATGAGAGCAACATCGACAACATAATGGCCCTGAGAGGCGACATCCCGCAGGACGGCAATGTGTGCCATGATTTCGAGCACGCGTCGGACCTTATCGCGTATATAAGGACCAAGGCCCCCGACCTGTGCATCGGCGGTGCGTGCTATCCCGAAGGCCACATCGAGTGTGCGCACAAGTCGCAGGATATCGATTTCCTGAAGATCAAGGTCGATGCCGGCTGCGACTTTCTTACCACGCAGATGTTCTTTGACAACAACATCTTCTATAACTTCCTGTACCGCGTGAAGGACAAGGGAATAGGCGTCCCCGTCCTCCCCGGCATCATGCCGATCACAACCGCAAAGCAGCTCTCGAGATCCGTCGCACTGTCCGGCACGAACGTTCCCGAGAGGTTCCGCGCCATAGTTGACAGGTTTGGCGACGACCCCGATTCGATGCGTCAGGCCGGCATCATCTACGCCTGCGAGCAGATCGTTGACCTCATCGCGAACGGCGTCAACCACATCCACGTCTACTCGATGAACAAGCCCGACGTGGCAGCGGACATCCTGAAGAACTTAGGTTCCATACTGGAGTGATCACATGCCTTTAGGTGCCGAGATACCCGTAAGAGAAGTCAAGCGCTACTGGGGCTACTACGGTCCCATCGAGCATCCCGAGGCTGATTCCTATATCGCCGAAGCCATGTCGGCGCTGGAGAAGGAATCCGACCCGCACCACGTATACAAGACCTTCCCTGTGAGCATCGAAAACGATACCGTCCGCATCGAAGGCAGAACGCTCGAGAGCGCGGCACTTGCAAAGAACCTCACAGGCTGCACCAAAGCCGTACTATTCGCGGCGACCATAGGCCCCGCGTGCGACAGGCTGGTAAAGCGCGCGAACCTCAAGTCATACACGCTCATGAGCTGCTATCAGGCGGCAGGCGCGGCTGCAATCGAAGCTTACTGCGATAAGCTGAATGATAAGATCTGCGAAGAGGCAAAAGCAGAGGGGCTCTATCCGAGGCCGAGGTTCTCGCCCGGTTACGGCGACCTTGCCATCGAGAATCAGAAGACCTGGTTCGAACTGCTTAACATAACGAAGAATACCGGGATCACCCTGACCGATTCATATCTGATGGTTCCGACCAAGTCGGTTACTGCCATTATCGGTCTGTCTCCCGTGAATACGCCCTGCATCAGGCAGGGATGCGAGAACTGCAACATGTCTTCAACATGCGAGTACTCGCGAGAAAGGAACTGATATGACACTTAAGGAAAGACTCGGCAAAGAATGGCTCTTCTGTGACGGTGGCACCGGCACCATACTGCAGGACCTGGGCCTCAAGGGAGGCGAGCTGCCTGAGTTCTGGAACCTTACACGCCCCGATGACATAAGGGCTTTGAACAGAGGCTACTTTGAAGCCGGAAGCAATATCGTCAATGCCAACATGTTCGGCGCGAACCGTTTCAAGTTCGATAACGTGGCCGAGATAGTAACTGCCGCAGTAAAGCTCTGCCAGGAGGCAAGGCACGAGGCAGGAAGAGATGACGACGCTTACGTCGCGATAGACATCGGCCCTACCGGCAAGCTCCTGGCACCCATGGGAGATCTCCCTTTCAACGAAGCGGTCGAAGTATTCAGCGAAGAGATAAGAGCAGGCGTCCGGGCCGGCGCTGACGTTATCGTCATCGAGACGATGAGCGACGCGTACGAAGCCAAGGCGGCAGTCATCGCGGCTCACGAAGTCTGCGATCTTCCGGTCATAGTCACCTGCGTATACGACGACTCCGGCAAGCTCCTCACGGGCGGCGGCATCGAAGGGACGGTAGCAATGCTCGAAGGCCTCAAGGTCGATGCCTTAGGCGTCAACTGCGGTTTCGGACCCGACAAGATGCTGCCCCTCGTAAAGCGCATCGCGGACTGCTGCTCCCTGCCGATCGTCGTAAACCCCAACGCGGGACTTCCGAGGACTGAAGGCAGCAGGACTGTCTTCGACGTAATGCCCGACGAATTCTGCGAAGTCATGAAGGAGATCGCGAAGCTCGGCGTGCACGTCATGGGCGGCTGCTGCGGAACGACTCCCGAATATATAAGTAAGCTCGTAGAGACCATAAAGCCTCTCCCCTTCACCGAGCCCATTAGAAAGCACAGGACTTATGTTACGAGCTCATCCGCTTGCGTCGAGATAGGCCCGAAGCCCGTTATAATCGGCGAGAGGATCAACCCGACGGGCAAGAAGAGATTCAAGCAGGCCTTGAGAGACAACGACGTAGACTATATCCTCACCGAAGGCCTTAACCAGGAAGAAGCGGGCGCAGACATCCTCGACGTCAACGTCGGCCTTCCCGAGATAGACGAACCTGCCATGATGGAGAACATCGTGCTCAGCCTGCAGTCAGTGACGACACTCCCTCTGCAGATAGATACGACAGACATCGAAGCATTGGAGCGCGGCCTCCGTATCTATAACGGCAAGCCGATGATAAATTCCGTCAACGGCAAGCAGGAAGTAATAGAAGCCGTCATGCCGCTCGTTGCCAAGTACGGCGGCGTTCTCGTTGGCCTCCCCATCGACGAGGAAGGCATCCCCGAGACTTCAGACGGCAGGATCGCCGTTGCAAAGAAGATCTACGAAGCAGCAGACAGATACGGGATCCCGAGAGAAGACATCGTGATCGACGGTCTTGCCATGACGATATCGTCTGACCCGGGTTCTGCCATCACGACGCTCGATACCGTAAGGCGCATAAGAGACGAGTTCCACGGATATTCCATCCTGGGCGTGTCGAACATATCATTCGGTCTTCCTGCCAGAGAACTCGTCAACTCGCATTTCCTTACCATGGCGATGCAGAACGGGCTGTCGTGCGCGATCATCAACCCCTGCAACGGCCCCATGATGGTCTCTTACCGTTCGTTCCTCGCGCTCATGAACCTTGACCCCCAGTGCTCGGGATTCATCGAAGCTTATGCTGACTATGTTCCGGGAGCGGCGACTGCTTCAACCGGCGCGAAGAAAGACACTGCCGCAGGCGGAACACTTACCCTCACCGAAGCCATCGAGCGCGGTGTCACGGGAAGGGCCGCAGAAGCCATGAGAGAAGAGATTGACGCGGGCAAAGAGCCTCTCGAAGTAATCAACAACGACCTCATCCCTGCCCTCGACAAAGTCGGCAAAGGGTTCGAGGCAGGCACCATATTCCTCCCGCAGCTTCTGATGAGCGCGGATGCAGCGAAAGCCGCTTTCGACGTGGTAAAGCAGAAGATGGCGGGAAAGCCGCGCACGGTAAAGGGCAAGGTCATCCTCGCGACCGTGAAGGGCGACATCCACGACATCGGCAAGAACATCGTCAAGGTCATGCTCGAGAACTACGGCTATGACGTGGTGGATCTGGGCAAGGACGTCCCGCCCGAAGTGATAGTCGAAGCCGCGATCAGGGACGACATAAAGGTCGTGGGATTATCGGCACTCATGACGACGACGGTCGTATCGATGGAAGAGACGATAAAGCTGCTGCGTGAGAAGAAGCCCGATACCAAGGTCGTCGTGGGCGGCGCAGTAATGACGCAGGAATACGCAGACCAGATCGGTGCTGACGCCTACTCGAAGGACGCCATGCAGACCGTCAGGTATTGCGATACTGTTTTCGGAGTGTGATCAGGGCCTCGGAAGTCCGAGCTTATCGAGGAGCGAATTGACCTGCGTCTTGCAGGTGATGTCGTTCTCGTAAGTGTCTATTACCGTTACGGTGTTGTCCTTGTAGTAGAATCCGCCGTACATGTATATCTCGTCACCGAACAGCGAAGGCGAAGTGCCGGCAAAAGTATAGCACTCGGCATTGATGCCTGCTTTGGTAATGAATGCACCATCCCTTTCTGTGACATCTTCTATCTGGTTCTTCATGGTGTCATAGTAGAACTTTGCATTCTCATTATTGTCGAAGACCAGGAGCAGGTATCTCGTACCCTTGTCGGTGAGGCAGAGCACTTCCTCGGTCGCGCCCCTGATATATCCCGTCCTCGAAGTGTCATACGGATCGTCGAACTTCATATACAGGTATCCGCCCCCGCCGAACGCTGTGAAAGACATCAGTACCGAATTGATGTCCGATACTTTGGCGGCATCCTCCACCTGACGGTATCCGAGCTCATCAAGAGCCGTGCGGAATTGCTCCGAGGTGGGCGCCTTGTATGTGGCGCATCCTGCCATGGACAGCAGCATCACTGACGTCATGAATACAGTTGCGATCTTCTTAAGGATTCTTCTCATTTTCCTTCCCCCCTTGTTCCTTCGTCTTGGCAGCCAGTGCCGCCTCCTTCTTCCTTCTCTTCCTGATGACGACTATCGTTATGATCATGACCGGCACCACGACGATAAGGTTCTTAACGATCGAGAAAGCGATCGAGAACTTGTTCGGGTTGGACATGATGGACTTTATGTCCTTAGCGTCGTTGACCACCTTGCGGTCGTGCAGCTGCGAATAGTACTCCGGGAATTCGGGCACGCCGTCTTCATTAACTTCGAACGAAGAGACATACTTCGCGACCGCGTCCCAGGCCTTGAGCTCCTTGCCGTCGATGTAGATCGCCGCGGAATACGGGTCTGTTATCGGATTGCCGTCCTTGTCCTTGGGGACGACCTTCAGAAGCCCCTTGGACATATCCGTAACCGCACCCAGCATCTGCATGCTGTAGAGGTCGACCGCGATGTGATACATCTTATCAGGATCAATGGGCTCCGTCGTTCCGTCCGGCTTAACTATCAGGACTTCCGTGACCTTGTTCAGGATCCTTCTGTTCGGGTTGTATGTAAAGCTCAGGCCGCTGAAGTAGAGCCTCGCGGACGTCATGAAGTCAGATATGGAGGCATCTATCTCGCAGGCCGTGATCAGCTCTTCGCCTGTCAGGTATACGCTTACGAGAGGATACCCTGACAGTCCGTCTTCGCCAAAGCCCAGCGAGTATGAATTGAAAGCATCCGCCGCCGTCACATAGCCTGGAGCAAAGCTTCCCCTGATGCATCCCGAAGGCGCGACCGCTATATCGAATGCGCCCTCCTCTGCTGCCGTATCCGACTGGTTCGCCGCATACACGAAGCTGTCCGACAATATGTCTCCCAGGCGCTGCTCGGTATGGTTGATGTAGCAGTCGTCAACGCTCTCGAACTCGTACGGGTTATACGCGAGGACCTGGTCCCAGGAATATCCGAACAGCTGCAGATACTCAGTATCTACATACTGCCTGAACGCCGCTACATACTCTTCCGCTTCCGCGTTCTTTGCCACACCCTCGTCTATCGAGATGAGCTCATACGACCGGTATACCCAGTTATCGCCGTCCCTCTCCATCACGACGTGTCCCACATATCTTCCGTAGCAACCTGCCGCGACGATGGTGACATTGCCGACAACGATGGGCTCGAATAAGATCGTGTGCGAGTGCGCGCTGATAATAAGGTCAATGTCCTGCACTTCCTTGGCGAGCGCTTCGTCTTCAGACTGGTTCGTGCTGCCGGCAGACCCCAGACCCGAATGCGAGAGCGCGACTATCATGTCAACGTCCTCGTTCTCCTTAATGTATTTGCAGGTCTTCTTGGCAGCTTCCACCTGGTCTTCGAACGAGAGCACACACGTAGGCGCCGTCGTTATCGCGTCCTTGCCGAAAATCCCTATCACCGCCACTCTCTTTCCGCCGCGCTCGATGATCGTATAATCGGACACGCCGTAATCTTCGAAGCAGTCCTTGTAGAGCTGCTGGTCATCCGTGAGGCCTTCAGCTTCCATCTTGTCCCAGTCGATGTTGGAGATGACGAACTCGGGAAGCGGGTCGCCTGAAGCGAGTGCCGATTCGAACATGTCGTAGAAGCCCTGCGCGCCGCAGTCGAATTCATGGTTGCCCACAGTGGTGGCATCAACTCCCAGATACCCGAGCGTTCTGAGCTCTGAAGCCTGAGTCGTGTATATGGTCTGATAGAGAGTTCCCATCGAGAAATCTCCGCCGTCGAACGTAAATATATCCGGGTCCTCTGCCCTCAGCCCGTCAAGGATCGTCTTGATCCTTGCCACTCCTCCGACTTCCTGCGTCTTGTCGTCCGACTTCTCATAGTAACCGTCGAGGTACGAGTGCAGGTCGTGGATGAATGCTATGTCTACCGTATCTTCCGTGCCCGCGAACAAAGGCGCTGCAGGCGTTATGACCACCGCTGCAGCCATGAACACCGCCACTGCCGCAGCTTCGAGTCTTCTGATTGGTCTCATACAATCTCTCCTTGGTATTCCATGGTCCTATTGTCTGACAAAAGCCTTATCTTTTCAATCTCGGGTTAGGTTATAATGTTGGATATAAAGGAGATACGCCATGATCACCGACATTCAGACAAATAAGCTGTGCCAGGCCGCCGTTGACATCAGGAAGAACTGCTATGCGCCCTATTCGCATTTCCGGGTCGGGGCAGCGCTTCTTACATCAGGCGGGAATATCTACACGGGCGTCAACGTCGAGAATGCGGCGTACGGTCCTTCGAACTGCGCGGAGCGGACCGCGGTATTCAAGGCTGTAAGCGAAGGCGAGACTGACTTTGCAGCCATCGCGATCGCGGGCGGCGCCGAAGGATCTGATCTCCAGTACTGCCCTCCCTGCGGCGTGTGCAGGCAGGTGCTCGCCGAGTTCTGCGGGCCCGACTTCGAGGTGATTCTTACTGACGGCAAGGGCGCGCCTAAGCGTTTTACCCTTGGCGAGCTGCTGCCGGAGTCTTTCGGGGCTTCGAATCTCGACGTCTGATTAATTACACTGAAAAACACACTGCGCATGGTATAATCCTCCAATGCGCAAGACAACACCCAAAGGCATAATACTTCTGCTCCTGACCGCAGTCATCTGGGGTTCCTCGTTCGTCGCCCAGTCGATCGGCATGGAATCCATCGACGCGTTCACTTTCACGGCGCTCCGCACTACGCTCGGCGCCATTGTGCTCATCCCGGTGATACTCATCTTCAACCGCAAGTTCGACCTGAGGCCTTCAACGCTCATAGCAGGCGTCATCTTAGGCGTCGTCTTCTCTGTCGCGCAGAACCTTCAGCAGTTCGCTTTTTATTACTCCACTTCCGGCAAGATCGCGTTCATCACCGCGTTCTATATGTTCTTCGTGCCGCTGTTCTCGGTATTTCTCAGGAAGAAGATCCGCCTCATCGTCTGGCTTTCCATAGCGCTCGGCCTGGTCGGACTCTTCCTCATCTGCATCAACCCGGAGGACCTTACCGCGATCAATCCCGGCGACGCTCTCGCTTTCGGATGCGCTGTGTTCTATGCGGTACAGATAATGGTAATAGACCACTACACCGGCAAGGACATCAACGGCGTGCAGCTGTCGTTCATGCAGTTCGTCGTGGCGGCCGTAATATCCTGGGTGTGCATGTTCATCTTTGAGCAGCCGAAGATACCGGACATAATAACCGCAGCCCCTGCCCTCGCGTATTCGGGCATTATGAGCTGCGGTATTGCTTATACTTTGCAGATCGTCGGGCAGAAGCACGCGAGCCCTGTCGTGGCGTCGCTGTTGATGTGCCTGGAGTCTGTTTTCGCCGTGATCACGGCTGCGATCGTACTGCAGGAGATGATGTCGTTCCGGGAACTGGCCGGATGCGTCACCATGTTCGCGGCGATCGTTATTGCCCAGCTTCCTTCTCGTACTTCTCCAGAGGCGCGTTGAGGTCGGTGTTCTCGGGAAGCAGATACTTCAAAAGGAACATCAGTCCGACCGTCAGAGCCGCACCCATCGTCAGGCAGATGAAGGGGTTCTGGATGAATCCCGCGATAAGATACGTCACGAAAGACACAGCCGCAGCCGTGAGCGCGTAAGGCAGCTGCGTCGAGACATGTCCGATGTGGTTGCACTGCGCACCGGCAGAGGACATGATCGTCGTATCCGAGATGGGCGAGCAGTGGTCACCGCAGACGGCACCTGCCATGCACGCTGACACGCAGATGACCGCCAGGGGGCTGCCGCTCTCCAGAGGGAACGCCTTAAGCGTGATCGGGATCAATATGCCGAACGTACCCCATGACGTACCCGTCGCGAAAGACAGACCGCACGCGATAAGGAATATGATCGCGGGCAGGATATTAAGGAAGCTGCCCTTGCTCTGGTCAACGATGTTTGCAACATACTCAGCTGCGCCGAGGGAGTCCGTCATGGCCTTGAGAGACCATGCGAGAGTGAGGATCGTGATGGGCGCGACCATTGCTTTGAAGCCCTCTTCGATGCACTTCATGCACTCCTTGAACTTGAGCACGCGGCGTGTGAGGTAGAGGATCAGCGTGAAGACGATCGCGAGGAACGAACCGTATGTGAGGCCGACGGAAGCGTCGCTCTTACCGAAAGACTCAGCGAACTGCTTGATGGACAGGTCGGTCTCAAAGTAACCGCCCGTATATACCATGCCGATGACGCAGAATATGATGAGTGCGACGACCGGGAGCACGAGGTCTATGACCTTGCCTTTGCCCTTGACTGTATCGTCCTTGGCAGACTCCGGCATCGGGAGTGTGAACAGGTCGCCCTTTAAAGCGTTCTTCTCATGCTTGACCATCGGGCCGTAGTCGATCTTGAGGATGGCGATGAGGAGCATCATGATGATGGTCAGGATCGCATAGTAGTTATAAGGGATAGCTGAGATGAAGAGCATCGGACCGCTCGTGCCTTCGGGTGCAAAACCGGACACTGCGGCCGCCCAGGAAGATACCGGGGCGATGATGCAGATGGGCGCAGCGGTCGCGTCGATGAGGTAAGCGAGCTTTGCCCTGGAGATCTTGTGCCTGTCGGTAACAGGGCGCATGACCGAACCTACCGTGAGGCAGTTGAAGTAGTCGTCGATGAAGATCAGGCAGCCGAGCGCAATGGTAGCAACCTGTGCGCCGACTCTGGACTTGATGTGCTCAGACGCCCACCTTCCGAAAGCAGCAGAGCCGCCGGCCCTGTTCATCAGTGCGACGATTATGCCGAGGAATACCAGGAATACCAGAATTCCGACGTTATACGGGTCGGAAAGTACACCTATGATGCCGTCCTTAAAAACAGTCTCGACGGCAGCTACCGGGTGATCAAACCCCGCGATGAAGAACCCGCCGAACATAATGCCTACAAACAGCGAGATATAGACTTCCTTTGTGATAAGCGCGAGCAATATTGCTACGATCGGCGGCACGAGTGCCCAGAAAGTGGCATACATAAGCTTCCC